>Ga0137300_1002_pt1 | contig 256621 bp, 253 predicted proteins | sample RamsorwD2O_NANAE_FD_97190 | JGI IMG/M metagenome (GOLD analysis project Ga0137300, IMG submission 97190) | Mouse cecal microbial communities from Vienna, Austria - N-Acetylneuraminic acid amended with D2O_NANAE | ecosystem: Host-associated > Mammals > Digestive system > Large intestine > Cecum... | reverse complement strand
ACCAGTCAAAGCCTCGCCACTTTCCATTTTCACAGCAGCGGGCAGGGTTATTGAGCCACAAGACGACAACAGGCACATAGCCGCCAGCGGGTAGAGTATCTCTCGCATGAGGAAAGCCCTGACAGCAGCCGGATTAATGGCAGTGGTGATCGCCAGTTTTATGGTTCGTATGGCAACCGTTACTGTCAGTGCCTCCGCTATGAGCGTAGGCCGGAACGTAAATTGAAGCTGCCAAGATGACAGCGAGAGTAATTTTGATAAACGTCATGTTGCTCCCCCAGGCTAGATGAGGGATAAAAGCACATACACAACTTAACGTCGAGTTTGTTTTTTCTAATCAGTTAATTTAGTTGAATTATGATGCCTCTTCCACACGCCCAGCATCGCCTTAATCTTCGCCTACTTTGCCTAGTTGTCCGGGGGGAGTGTCGAAGCGGGTATCTCTTCGTCGCCTGCGAGGTCTCTCAGCACTACCGATGAAATGCCTGTCATACGTTGCGTTTGTCGGCCAAATTCGAGGTAGCTTTCTTGAAATGGTTCAGACGAAAGCTGTTTGGCAATGACTGGTATAAGGCCTGTTGACTCCCAAGTCCGGCTCTTTTCTTTGCGTTTACAAACGGTTCTTGCCGCATACCCAAACAGTTTTTCACCTATTTGAAAGCTGCTGATATAAAGAAATGGAACTTCTTCTAAGTGGTCGTCTAAGCCGTCCTCGGAGACTGAGTAACTGCGGGGGCTAAAACCTCCGACTTCCGCCATTATCATGTAGGCGGCGCGAATATCTTCGTTTCCCGCCATCAGACTAAACAGGGATACTGGCTCATCCGCGATACGCATCTCCTCTACGAGCCACCGAGCCGCATTTACGGTTCTACGAAAGCTGTTGAGCTGTCCGACATCAGCATGGCGCGTCAGTTCGGTGAATCCAAAGGATATGTCCTTCGACACGTCCGGAGACGTTAACATCAGCTCACATTCTCCCTGATGTAAAAGATGAATCGCTTCGAATTCTCGCTGCCAAGTTTCTAACGTTTGGAGATTTTTTTCGTCAAATGGGGTTTTGGATGTAAACTCTAAGGCGCTGCCGAGTGTGTAAGACGTAACGGCAGTCAAAATCCTAAATCGAAGATGCTGTATGGGCAGATTCGGTATCGCTGTATACTGCAATGAACATGGGAGTTTTACAGTTCTGCCTGTGTCGAGACTCTTGATTGAAAAAGTGCAACCATCTCGGACGGCGGGACCAACTGTCATCGTCCCCTTGGTTATTTTGCCCATGCCAAACGGGAGTTTGATATTGAAGCGATTTTCGAAGACACTCATCTCTTCGATTGGAATAGGTAGCTCGTTTAGATAAGCGTCAACCAAAGCTTCAATATCAATATCACCGTAGCTAATATTGGCCACGATGCGATCTTTTCCGAACCCTACGGATGCCAGCTCCAGCTCTTTTTCTCTAGAATAGGACGCCATATTAGGTCCGATGGATTTTGCAATAAGTCTGACCGGGCCGCTATCAATGGGAAATGCGATAGCGTCCTTTTCCGTGAGGCTGAGGTGCAAATGGTTGATGTTCGTTTTCCCGTCCTTTTGCGCCTTACGTAATCGCGTCAGGGTTCGCTCGATTAGCTTTCCACGTAAGTGAACTAATCCGCCCCATGTGACACTGTGATGTTCATCTAGTTTGAACAATATAACAAAAGCTGGCTTGACGCTTTTACTCAACCGCTCCGTAACAGCTAGCGACAGTCGCCATGTTGTTTGACTGGACGATATAGTCTTGATTTGCACGTAACAGCTAAGAGCTGATGCGCGGGCGTCAAGACTAATGAAAGGCGAGACCTCGGGTGGGGAAAATTCTAAATATCTGTCGATACCGAGCAGGTCAGGGTGCTGAGCGCTGCAAACAATTCCCGCCTCATTACAAAACGTATCAAATTTGAGTTCACCAACTCGTCCGATTTGTTCTGGAGTCAATTACCGCAGCACCTTAGAATCTCTAGCCCATAATTGATTTAATCGTATCCGCTAAATTTATCCAAGTCCTCTCGATCACTAGCCGTTGACAGTTGTACATTTGGTTGATACACAGTCGCGCATCGGCTGGAGAAATTGTCTAGCTAAATCAGCGTTTAGGCAACCTTCTTAGGGAGTTCGAATCTCTTCGGGTGCGCCATTTCCTTTCTTAAAAACAAGCATTGAAACACGCGATTCTAGCCTCGTATGCGGCTTGGATGAGCAAGTCCGTTCCGCCAGATTCCTCGGCCCCTCTGGCACGCGGCAGGACCGAACGAATTCCACACATCCCGAATATATGTTAAAATCATCCGATCGTGAGATGGCTCGGGGTGAAAGCCATGCTGGAAGCGGATAAGGTATTTGCGGGGTCGATTCCGGAAAATTACGACCGCTATATGGTGCCGTTGATTTTCGCACCTTTCGCCACTGATCTGGCGCGGCGGGCGGCGGCATTGATGCCGGTTGATATTCTGGAGGTCGCTGCAGGAACCGGCGCCGTCACGCGCGAACTCACGTCCCGACTATTGCCTGCCGCCAGCTATGTGGTGACCGATCTCAATCAACCTATGCTCGACTTCGCCGCGTCGCAGCAGGCACCGGATCACCGCATAAAATGGCAACAGGCCGATGCTCAGCTCCTGCCTTTTGCAAGCGCTGTCTTTGATCTTGTCTTCTGTCAGTTCGGCGCAATGTTCTTCGGTGATCGGCCGTCGGCCTATCGTGAGGCAAAGCGGGTGCTGAAGCCCGGCGGGCATTATTTGTTCAATGTCTGGGATCGCATCGGGGAAAACCACTTCGCCGATGAAGTGACAAACGCGTTGGCGCGCCTGTTTCCCGATGATCCACCCCGCTTCCTGGCACGCACCCCGCATGGTTATCATGATGTGGCCGCGATCCGTCGCGAACTGGAGGACGCGGGGTTTTCGCGGGTGACGATCGAGACGGTGGCGGCGCAAAGTCGGGCCGCATCGCCCCGTGTTCCGGCGGTCGCTTATTGCCAGGGAACGGTTCTGCGCACGGAAATCGAGGCAAGGGCCCCCGGAACACTGGATGCTGCGACAGATTACGTCACCGCAGCCATTGAAGCCCGCCATGGCAGCGGTGAGGTTACCGGCAAAATTCAGGCGCATGTGATTCTCGCCGCATTATAAGTCTGCGCCCCCAGCGATTTTCGGTTCACGGACAAGCGCGGAAATACCCATCAATATTAGTGGTTTTGAGTAAAGGCCCATTCATCGCGGTTTCCGATTGTCCGAGATTTCCGGGCTTTCGCGTGTCATCGAACTTTCCTCAAACCTTCGTCATATTGTCATACAATATAAGCATATGCGCTTCAGAAAAGGAGCGCAGAATGACGCCACAATCACTTGAACTTTCGGGCATCGGCAAAGGCTTCGGCGCCGACGATGTTCTGAAAGAGATCGATCTTTCCATCCGCCCCGGAGAGTTTTTGTCCCTGGTGGGCATGTCGGGCTGTGGCAAGTCCACGCTGCTGCGCATCATAGCGGGGCTCGAAACGCCGGATCGCGGTTCGGTGTCCATCGGCGGACAGGATGTGACCGAGATCGATCCGAGCGACCGTAATCTCGCGATGGTGTTCCAGTCCTACGCCCTTTATCCGCATATGAGCGTGCGCGATAACATCGCGACGCCGCTTAGGATGCACCGTTTGCCCTTTGCCGCGCGGCTACCGCTGATCGGGCGGTTTGCGGCCCCGGCCGAAACGGTGAGAGAGATCGAAGCAGCCGTCGAGCAGGCGGCCGAGACGCTGCAGATCGCGCATCTGCTGGATCGCAAGCCGGCGCAGCTTTCCGGCGGCCAGCGTCAGCGTGTTGCGCTTGCCCGGGCACTGGTGCGTTCGCCGGCCGCCTTCCTCATGGACGAACCGCTCTCCAATCTTGATGCGAAGCTTCGCGCCCACATGCGCGAAGAGCTGGCCGGCCTGCACCGGCGGCTCGGCGCGACTTTCATCTATGTCACCCATGACCAGATCGAAGCCATGACGATGTCCGATCGTATCGCGTTGATGTCTGAAGGTCGTATCGAGCAGCTCGGCACGCCGGATGAACTCTACCGCAAACCCGCCACGCTCACCGTCGCGCGCTTCATCGGCACGCCCTCCATCAATCTGCTGCCGGTCGAAATCGCCGCCAGCGGCAAGGTGACGGCTTTCGCCCGGGATCTTGGTCTCGAAGCCGCGGGCCGCGACGCCGGTCCCGCAACGCTTGGTCTTCGCGCAGAGGATCTGCGTCCCGGCGCGGAAGGTTTGGCCGTGCGCGTGGTCCGCAGCGAAACCCATGGCGCAGACCGCTTCGTGAGTTGCCGTCTTTTAAGTGATGAGACGGTGGCCATAACCCTGCGACAGGGTGCCGGCGAAACGCTTGGCGCTGATGCGGATGGCGTCATCACCCTCGGTTTTGTGCCGGAGCGCGCGCATCTTTTCGCCGCCGACGGTCTCCGCCGCAAGGTGACCGTTCGCGAGCAGGTGCCGGCATGACGGCGGTTGATTTTTCTGGCGCGGCGCGTGCCAGCGCTCGCTCGCGACTTTCAAAGGCCGACCGGCGGATGATCCGGCGCGGCCTGATCTTTGCGGCACCCGCAAGCTTGCTGCTTCTGGCGATCTATATCGTGCCGATGCTCGTTCTCGCCGGTTTTTCCGTCACGGATTATCAGCTTGGCGCGCTGTCCACGCGCTTTGTGGGGCTGGGAAATTTCGTCAAGGCGTTTCAGGATCCGGTTTTCCTGCGTGCCTTGACGAATACGGCCATCTACGCTGCCATCGTCATTCCCTTCGGCGTGTTTCTGGCGCTCGGCGTAGCCTTGCTTGTCTATAATCGCAAGCGCAGCCGCGCCTTCTGGGAAGTAGCTTACTTCCTTCCGGTCACCGCAACGCTGGTGGCCATGGCGACCGTTTGGCAATTCCTACTCCATCCATCGCTCGGCCCGGTGAATGCGGCGATCAAGTGGATGGGCTTCGAACCCGTCGCTTTCCTCTCCAACCCCGTTCTCCTTATCCCTACCATGGCGCTGATGGGCGTCTGGCAGATACTCGGCTTCAACATGGTGCTGTTCCTTGCCGGTCTCACCGCCATTTCGAAGGATTTGCACGAGGCGGCGCGTCTCGATGGCGCGAAGAACCCGGTGGACCGCTTCCTGACGGTGACATGGCCGATGCTCGGACCGACGACCATGTTCGTTGTGGTCACCACCTCCATCTCGGCCTTTAAGGTGTTCGAGACGGTGGCAGTGCTGACCAAGGGCCGTTTCGGATCGGAGACGTTGCTGTTCGATCTCTATCTCGAAGGTTTTGAGTATTCCAACACCGGTTACGCCGCCGCGCTGACGGTGATCTTCCTCGCAATCGTACTGGTGCTTTCGATCGGCCAGACGCTGCATATGGACCGGAAGGTGCATTATTGATGGCCGCACTCCGCAAATATCTTCCGCATCTTGTGTTGGCGCTCGGCGCTTTCCTGATGCTCCTGCCGTTCTACTGGATGGTGCTGACGTCAATCCGTTCGCCGGCGGAAATATTCAACGTTTCGCTCTGGCCGATCCCGGAGAAATTCGACGCGGCCGATAATTACACCCGCGCAGCCGGGCAAGTGCCCATGGCACGCTTCATGCTCAATGGCGTCATCGTCTGCGTCGGTATTCTTTTCGTCCAGATACTGACATCTGTGCCGGCGGCCTACGCTCTGGCGAAACTGCGGTTCCCGGGCCGCAAGCTGCTTCTTGGCCTGGTCGTCGCCGCGCTCTGCGTCCCCATCCAGGCCCTTGCCCTGCCGCTTTTCGTCGGTCTGGCAAAGACGGAGCTGCTGAACACCTATTTCGCGATGATGATGCCCTTCTTTCTCTCCGTCTTCGCCATCTTCCTGTTCAATCAGTCCTTCCGCAGCTATCCGGATGAAATCATCGAAGCGGCACGCATGGACGGCTTCTCTGAAATGGAGATCTGCTGGGGGCTTGTGCTGCGTGGTTCGCTGCCTTCACTCGCCGCCTTCTCGGTCTTCTCGCTCGTCGCCCACTGGAACGACCTTTATTGGCCGATGATCGTTATCTCTGACACCAATCTCGCGCCACCGCCGCTTGGCATGATGTTTTTCGCCGATGTTGAATCCGGCGCAAATTACGGTGCGCTGATGGCGGGCGCGACACTGATTACCGCGCCGATGGTGCTGTGCTTCCTCCTGGCACGGCGGCATTTCATCGCCGGTATTACCATGACCGGCGTCAAGTGACGCCGTTCAGACTTCCTACTCCCAACCTCTCTGGAGACTGACATGAAACTCAACCGACGCGCTGTGATGGGCGGTCTGGCCCTTGGCATGGCTTTTGCGGGCCTCGCTCAGCCGGTTTTCGCCAACGAAATCACGCTCAATGTTCTCTACAACCTGCCGGGCTTCACGAAATTCCATCAGCCGCTGGCCGATGAATTCATGAAGAAGAACCCGGACGTGAAGATAAACTTCCTCGCTCCGGCTGCCGGTTATAACGAAGGCCAGCAGCAGGTTCTGCGCTCTGCCGTTACCGGTAATCTGCCCGACGTTTATTTCTCGGGCTACAATCTGACGGCGGAACTGGTGCACACGCTCGCACCGCGTAACCAGATCACCGATCTCGGCCCGTTCATTCAGGCTGAAGGCGGTCAGGCTTTCCTCGACAAGAACTACAGCCCGAAGATGGCGGCACTCGGCCAGATCGACGGCAAGCAGTATGGTCTGCCGGTCAACGCTTCCTCGCCGATCATCTACATCAACTCGGACCTCGTCACCAAGGCCGGCGGCGACCCGGACAAGATGCCGACGACCTTTGCGGAGCTCATCGCTCTTGCCAAGAAGATCAAGGCTCTCGACCCCAAGTTCGCTGGCATGAGCTACGACATCAACGGCTGGCCGGATGACTGGTTGTGGCAGGCGCTGATTGTCGAGCAGGGCGGCAAGCTCGTCGACGAGAAGACCAAGACCGTTGCCTTCGACAACGAGATCGGCCTCAACGCCCTGAAGATGACCCGCCAGTTCGTCACCGAAGGTGGCCAGAACCTGCTCGACTGGGACCAGTCCCGCCAGCAGTTCGGTGCAGGCCTCACCGGCTTCATCTTCTCGACGCCCGCTCACGTTCAGACGATCCAGGGCCTGGTTGGCGATCGCTTCAAGCTGAAGACGGCGACCTTCCCGCTGGACAACAAGGAAAAGGGCGGCGTTCCGACCGGCGGTAACTCTGCCGTTATCCTGACGCAGGACAAGGCCAAGCAGGATGCTGCCTGGAAATACCTGAAGTGGATCACCGGTCCGGAAGCGCAGAACACCATCGTTCGCATCACCGGTTACCTGCCGACCAACAAGCTGGCAACCGGCCCGGACTTCCTCGCTCCTTATTACGTCGAGAACCCGAATGTGAAAACCGCTTCGCTTCAGGCTGACCGTTCTCTGCCCTGGGCCGGTTACCCCGGCGGCGATTCCGTCCGCATCTGGCGCACCCAGCGCGATATCATCGGCACCGTCATGCGCGGTGAGGTGACGCCGGAAGCCGGTCTCAAGCAGATCGTCGAGCAGACCAACGCCCTGCTGAAATAATCAGCACCATCGAGAGGCTGCGGGAAATCCGTTCCCGCAGCCATTTTGCGCAGGAAGCCCCAAATGAAGATTATCCAGATCACCGATACCCATCTTCTGCTGCCCGGCGTCGCCATAAATGGCGTCGACCCGGAAAAGCAGCTGCGCGCGGCAATCGCCGATATCGTTGAAAAACACGCCGACGCCGATCTTCTTGTCATGACGGGCGATCTTTGTAATTACGGTGAGCCGGAAGCCTACGGGCTGCTCCGCGGCATCCTCGCGTCGGCCTCCATGTCGGTGCGGCTGATGCTCGGCAATCACGATCGCCGCCCGGAATTCGTGGCCGCCTTTCCCGAACAGCCGCGCGACGATAACGGTTACATCCAGTCCTTCATCGACACCGATTTTGGTCGTTTACTGTTTCTGGACAGCCATGAAGCCGATGTCATAGGCGGCATGTATGGTGAGGATCGTCTGGCATGGCTGGAGAGCGCGCTGGAAAGCGCGGGCGAGTTGCCCGTGACGGTTTTCATTCACCACCCGCCGATGGATTGTGGCATCCGCCATTTTGAACATATCGGCATGCACGATGACGGAGCTGTCATGCGCCGGCTCGCCGCTCACCCGGCCGGTGTGCGTCACATTATCTTTGGCCATATCCATGTGCCAATGGCAGGCACGACGGCCGAAGGCATCGCTTATAGTTCCGGTCAGGCCTGCGCGCATCGCTTTATCACCGATATCGACGTTGTCGATCCCCTGTGGACGGGCGGCAATCCCTGTTACCGGGTCATAAGCCTCGGCGCGTTCGGCCTGCGTGCCTATGATGTGGAAGTAGGGCAGGTCGTGCTTGGGCGGGCGCCTGTCTGCGAAGGCCCCTGACGAGTTGCTTTTTCCTCACTGCGATGACGCGAAGTGGGCTCGTCACTCCTCGCCGATCACGGCGTAACGGAAGTCTCCTGCCGATCGCAGGGCCGGCATGGTGTGAGGGCCTGCCAGCCTGTCGCGCCGATGCGTCACTTATTGTCGCTGAACGGATTTGATACGCAGAAGTGATGGTTCCCTTCTTGCCCTTGATCTATGTCAGTTTCATCGATGAAACTGCACGCCATAGTCGCCGAATAGGTGGCCAGCCGAATGCCGTGCCATCGTGATTGCAGATCATGGAGAAGTGCATGCTCGAAAAGCGTATTCGCAACGCGTCCCTTTTGAACCGGATCGTCAGTGCCGAAGAGGCCGCCAGTCTCATTAGGGATGGCATGACTGTGGGCATGAGCGGCTTCACGCGTGCCGGCGAGGCCAAGGCGGTGCCGCTGGCGCTGGCGGAGCGTGCCAAGCTGCATCCCATGAAAATCACACTGATGACGGGGGCATCGCTGGGCAATGATCTCGACAAGACTATGGTCGAGGCGGGCATGCTGGCGCGTCGCATGCCGTTCCAGTCCGATCCGGCTTTGCGCAAGGCGATCAATGACGGCAAGGTCATGTTCATTGACCAGCATCTCTCCGAGACCGTCGAGCAATTGCGCGGCGGTCAGATTCACGGCGTCGATATCGCCATCGTTGAAGCCGTGGCGATCACCGCTGAAGGTGGCATCGTGCCCACCACCTCCGTTGGCAATTCCGCGAGTTTCGCCATCCTGGCCGATAAGGTCATCGTCGAGATCAACCTGTCCCAGCCCGAGGTGCTGGAGGGGCTGCACGACATCTTCATTCCCGCAAAACGTCCGACCCGCATGCCCATCCCGGTGGTGGCGACGGATAGCCGCGTTGGACTGCCCTTCATTCCGGTGCCGCCGGAAAAGATCGCCGCTATTGTCCTGAGTGACAAGAGCGACAGCTTCTCGACAGTGCTGCCGCCGGATGAAGAAACCAGGGCCATTGCCGGCCACCTCACTGAATTCCTGCTGAACGAGGTGCGTCAAGGCCGTATGACCCACGAACTTCAGCCGCTCCAGGCCGGCATCGGCACGATCGCCAATGCTGTGATGCACGGTTTCATTGATACGCCGTTTCACGATCTCAAAATGTATTCGGAGGTACTGCAGGACTCCACATTCGAACTTTTCGATGCGGGCAAGCTGACTTTCGCGTCGGGTTCGTCGATCACCTTGTCCTCCGCCATGAATGAGCGGGTCATGCCGCGTCTGGCCGAATATAAAAGCAGGCTCATTCTGCGCCCGCAGGAGGTCAGCAATCATCCCGAAGTTATCCGTCGCCTCGGTATCATCGGCATCAACACGGCGCTGGAATTCGATATTTACGGAAACGTCAATTCGACCCATGTCGGGGGAACGCATATGATGAACGGCATCGGCGGCTCGGGGGATTTTGCCCGGAACGCCTATATGTCCATCTTTGTCACCAAGTCTATCGCCAAAGGCGGCGCCATATCGAGCGTCGTTCCCATGGTGAGCCATGTCGATCACACTGAACATGATGTCGATATCCTCGTGACCGAGACGGGCCTTGCCGACCTTCGTGGCCTTGCGCCTCGTGAACGCGCAGCGGTCATCATCGAGAACTGCGTACATCCGGCCTATCGTGATGCGCTAACGGACTATTTCCAGCGGGCAGTCTCGCGGGGAGGGCACACGCCGCATCTCATCGAAGAAGCGCTTTCGTGGCATGGCGCCCTGCGTGAAAGGGGCACCATGCTGCCGCAGAAATAGCGGCGGATCAGGAATCCAGCCTGAGGTATCGGACGCGCCCACGCGAAATTGGGTCCGTTTGGACACACCGGGATGGAAATCATCCGCCACTTCGCTGTGGTTGCTGGCGCGTCAGTTCCGCCTCCGGTAGAAAATCCTCTCTCTCGGCAGCGACCCGGCTGCCTCAGGGTTGCAGGAGAGTGATGTGATGCCCATTCGCTTCGTCGCCATGATCGCGATTGTTGCCCTGCTTACCGGTTGCGGTGGGCGGCCGATCGGAGTGATGACGCCAACGGGACAAACAGTGGCCGGTACGACGCCGGTGAATCTCCTTGTCGCGACGACACGCGCGCCGTCTGACAATCCCGCGGTTCTTTTCGGCGGCGAGCGGGGAACGGGGCTGAAGGTCGACGCGGTCACCGTCTCGATACCCCCGGATGCCAACCGCAAGGTCGGGCAGGTGCAGTGGCCGAAGAAGCTGCCGCCCAATCCGCTGAAGGATTTCACTACCGTTGCGGTCGAGCCCATCCGCTCCGAAGCCGAGACGCGAAGCTGGATCGGCCGGCATATTGAAAAGGACCGCCGCGTGCTGGTCTTCGTGCATGGTTTCAACAACCGCTACGAGGAATCCGTCTATCGATTTGCCCAGATCGTCCATGATTCCAGAACCGATGTCGTGCCCGTCGTCTTCACCTGGCCGTCACGCGCCAGCATCTTCGACTATAATTACGACAAGGAAAGCACCAACTATTCCCGTGACGCGCTGGAAGAGATGCTGACGCGACTGGCGAAAGACAAATCCATCCGTGAAGTCACGGTCATGGCGCATTCCATGGGCACCTGGCTTGCGGTGGAGGCGTTGCGGCAGATGGCCATCCGCAATGGCCGCGTCGATCCGAAGATCGGCAACGTCATTCTGGCAGCACCTGATCTCGACGTGGATGTCTTCAGCCGCCAGTTCGCAAGCCTCGGCAAGACACCACCGAAATTCACGCTCTTCGTTTCGCAGGATGACCGCGCGCTCAGCCTGTCGCGCCGCATTTCCGGCAATGTTGACCGTCTTGGCCAGATCGATCCTTCCGTTGAGCCCTACAGCAGCCAGCTGGAGAAGGCCGGTATCACGGTTCTCGATTTGACGAAGCTGCAATCGGGTGACCGCCTGAACCACGGCAAGTTTGCCGAAAGCCCGGAGGTCGTGCGTCTGATCGGCGACCGCCTCATCGCGGGCCAGACCGTGACGGATTCCGATGTCGGCCTGGGCGAAGCCTTGGGCGCCGTCAGCATCGGTGCCGCGCAGACGGTGGGAACAGCGGCGAGCGTTGTGGTCAGCGCGCCAATTGCTGTGTTCGATCCCCGCACGCGGGAAAACTACGGCAGGCAGGTGGAGCGGCTTGGCCGCTCGGTGGAAAATACCGTCGGATCGGTGGGTGATACGGCCGGCTCCGTGGTGGACGATCAGGCGCTTCAGTCGTCAAGGATCAACTGCGATGCCGCTGCCAATCGAAACCGGGCGGAATGCCGCAATCGCTAAACTGCGATGCGTTAGGGGCAGCGGGAACGCTAGGCGCTTTTTGTCACAGAGCGTCGCAGATTTGTATACAGCTTGTATTTTTATCTGTATGGTCGGTCGACAACCCTTTTCGGAGTAAGACCCCATGCGTTGGAAACGCACCCTTCAGCTTCTCGATGTTCATTGCGAAGGCGAAATCGGCCGTGTCGTCACCGGCGGCGCGCCGAAAATTCCCGGCAATACAGTGGCTGAACAGCTTCACTGGATGAATACCGACCCAAAGGGAGAGGCGCTTCGTCGCTTCTTGACGCTGGAGCCGCGCGGCACGCCCATGGGCTCGGTCAATCTTCTGCTGCCGCCGAAGCATCCGGATGCGCACGCCGCCTTTGTCATCCTTCAGCCGGACCAGGCGCATGCCAGCTCCGGATCGAATTCCATATGCGCGACGACTGCGCTTCTGGAAAGCGGCATGGTGGAGATGCACGAACCGGAAACCGTCATCATTCTGGAAACGGCGGCCGGTCTGGTGAAGGCAACGGCCACCTGCCGCGACGGGCGCTGCGAAAAGGTCAAGTTGACCATGGTGCCGTCTTTCGTGCATGCGCTTGATGTCAGCATCGACACACCCCAATGGGGCAAGGTGACGATGGACATCTCCTATGGCGGCATTTTTTATGCGCTGGTGGATGTGCGTCAGATTGGTCTAACGATCGAAAAAGCCAATGCCGCGAAGTTGGTCTCTGCGGGCATGATCCTGAAGGACCTGGTCAACCGCGAAATGACCGTTGTGCATCCAGAAATCCCCGCCATATCGGGCGTGGCCTATGTGATGTTCCGCGATGTGGACGCCGATGGCTCCATCCGCACCTGCACCACCATGTGGCCGGGCCGGGCGGATCGTTCGCCCTGCGGCACCGGTAATTCCGCCAATCTCGCCACGTTTTATGCGCGCGGCAAGGTGAAGGTGGGCGACGAGTATAAATCCCGCTCGATCATCGGTTCGGAATTTGATGTCGGCCTTTCCGCCGTCACCGAGGTGGCGGGCCGTCCGGCTGTCATTCCCACGATTGCCGGGCGCGGCTTTACCTTCGGTCTGCATCAGGTCGGCCTCGATCCTCTCGACCCATTGGCCGATGGTTTTGCCATGACCGACGTCTGGGGTCCGGAAGCTGGCAACATCTGAAGCGCGCTTCAAAAAAATGACATTTACGGCTGCCTGATCGTGTCGGGCGGCTGTTTTCCCGCGACAAAAGATGCTAAGCGGGCGCAATTCCATCATGCTCCGAGGTATCCCGATGAAGTCGCTCACCCTGCGCCGCCCTGATGACTGGCACCTGCATCTTCGTGATGGCGCCATGCTGGAAGGGGTGATCGGGGATACGAGTCGGCATTTCGCCCGCGCCATCATCATGCCGAACCTGGTGCCGCCGGTTGTCACCACCGCAGATGCCCGCGCCTATCGCGATCGCATCGTCAAGGCCATTCCCGCGGGCGACAGCTTTGAGCCCTTGATGACGCTCTATCTGACCGAGGACACGCAGGCCGACGACGTGGAAGAGGGCAAGAAAAGCGGCCTGATTACCGCCGTAAAGCTTTATCCCGCCGGTGCCACAACCAATTCCCACGGCGGTGTGCGCGATTTTAACAAGGCCATGCCTGTTCTGGAGCGCATGGCGAAGATCGGCCTGCCCCTCTGCGTGCATGGAGAAGTAACAACGCTGGAAGTTGATATTTTTGACCGCGAGAAGGTCTTCATCGGGACGGTTCTGGAACCGCTGCGCCAGCGCCTGCCGGAGCTGAAGGTGACGATGGAGCACATCACCACCCGCGATGGCGTTGACTATATCAAGTCTTCCAAAGCCAATCTGGCCGGCTCGATCACCACGCATCATCTCATCATCAACCGCAACGCCATTCTGGTTGGCGGCATCAAGCCACATTATTACTGCCTGCCCGTCGCCAAGCGCGAGGAGCACAGGCTGGCGCTGCGGGCTGCCGCGACCTCTGGCGATGCGCGCTTTTTCCTTGGCACGGATTCCGCTCCGCACGTGGACCCGCTGAAGGAATGCGCCTGCGGTTGCGCGGGCATTTACACGTCCATCAATACGATGAGCTGCCTTGCCCATGTCTTCGAGGACGAAAACGCTCTCGACAAGCTGGAAGCTTTCGCGTCGCTCAACGGCCCGGCCTGGTATGGTCTGGCGCCGAATGAGGAGACGATCACGCTGGTCAAGCGCGACGAGCCAGTGTCATTCCCCGCCAAGATCGAAACGGGCGCCGGGCCGGTGACCGTATTCGATCCGATGTTCCCGCTTCATTGGGATGTAAACTGATTTTATGACCGCCGGCACTGCCGGCGGTTTTGTTATGGTCCGCCGGCACCTCGGCTGGCGCACGAAATACCGAACAAAGACGCGTGCTTTCCGAACACCGATCCGGGTTTTCGGAGCGAGAAACCAAGGCCTAAAAGGAGAACGCCTATGAACCACTTCACATTCACCGATCGCGCCGTCGTTGCCGAACTGGTTGCGAAAATGTTGTGGGAAATCAAGGCGGTCCATTTTAATTCCGAAAGCCCATACACCTTCGCGTCAGGCATGAAGAGCCCTGTCTATATCGACATGCGCAAGCTCATCTCCTTCCCGCGCATTCGCTCCGCAGCCATGGATTTTGCGGCGGCGGCTGTCCTGCGCGAGGCCGGTTTCGAGAAGTTTGACTGTGTGGCCGGCGGCGAAACTGCGGGCATTCCCTTCGCCGCTTTCCTTGCCGAGCGCCTCGGCCTGCCGATGATCTATTGCCGAAAGAAGCCGAAAGGCCATGGCCGCAATGCCCAGATCGAAGGACATATGCCCGAGGGTGCCCGCGTTCTCGTCATCGAGGATCTGACGACCGCAGGTGGCTCGATGTTTACCTTTATCGACGCCATTCGTGCGGCGGGCGGCATCGTCGATCACGGCATCGCACTCTTCTATTACGGCATCTTCCAGGAGGCGGAAGCACGCTTTGCCAACGGCAATGTTAAGCTGCATTACCTGACGACCTGGCGCGATGTTCTGGCCGTTGCCCGGGCTGAAAAACTGTTCGATGAAAAGACCCTCTCCGAGGTTGAAGCCTTCCTCGATAACCCGCTGCCCTGGTCGGCAAAGCGCGGCGGTGTCAGCGAATTGCCGCAATCTTGATTTCGGATGCGGGTGGCCAGCTTGTGGCTGGCCTTCCGATCCATCTTCGTCTAAATCGATTTAAGTCCATTTGATTTGCTGTTTTGAGGAGGACCGTAATGATCCTGTGTTGTGGTGAAGCCCTGATCGACATGCTGCCCCGGCAGACAACGCTGGGAGAGGCGGGTTTTGCCCCTTATGCAGGCGGTGCGGTCTTCAACACGGCCATCGCGCTGGGACGTCTCGGCGTTCCCTCCGCCTTTTTCACCGGTCTTTCCGATGACATGATGGGCGATATCCTGCGGGAGACCCTGCGCGCCAGCAACGTGGATTTCAGCTATTGCGCCACCCTCTCGCGCCCGACCACCATCGCCTTCGTGAAGCTGGTCGACGGCCATGCGACCTATGCCTTTTATGACGAGAACACCGCCGGCCGGATGATTACCGAAGCCGAGCTTCCGGCGCTGGGCGCCGATTGCGAAGCGCTGCATTTCGGAGCCATCAGCCTCATCCCCGAACCCTGCGGCAGCACCTATGAAGCGCTGATGACGCGTGAGCAAGAAAGCCGTGTCATCTCGCTCGATCCCAATATCCGCCCCGGCTTCATCAAGGACAAGCAGTCGCATATGGCCCGCATCCGCCGCATGGCCGCCATGTCCGATATCGTCAAGTTCTCGGATGAGGACCTTGCCTGGTTCGGTCTTGAAGGCGATGAGGACACGCTTGCCCGCCACTGGCTCCACCATGGCGCAAAGCTGGTCGTCGTCACCCGCGGTGCGAAAGGTGCCGTTGGCTATACGACCGGCCTGAAGGTCGAAGTTGCTTCTGAACGCGTGGAGGTGGTGGACACCGTCGGTGCGGGTGACACCTTTGATGCCGGCATTCTTGCGTCGCTGAAAATGCAGGGCCTGCTGACCAAGGCGCAGGTGGCGTCACTGACGGAAGAGCAGATCAGAAAGGCGCTTGCGCTCGGTGCAAAGGCGGCGGCAGTCACCGTTTCGCGCGCTGGCGCCAATCCGCCTTTTGCGCACGAAATCGGCTTGTGATGGGTTAGGGTTGAACCATTTTGAAAAGATGGTTCAACACGCATCACGCCGCCAAAATCGTGAAAAACCGTTATTTCGGTATTATCAAGCTTGTGTCTGCTGTTTTTTCGAGAAACAAGCGTCGCATGAGTGTTTCAACAGCCCATCCCTTTGATTTCGACCCGACCTACGGCATGCAACGCGAGCAGTTGCTTGCCATCACGCCCCCGGAAGCGCCACCCGGTTTCGATGACTTCTGGGAGAAGCGCTATCGCCGCGCGCTCGCCACTGATCCGCGCCCGGTGCTGCGCCGGAACAAGCTGAGCGATCCCCGTTGGCAGGTCCTCGATCTGACCTACACCTCCACCGACGGTTTCCGTATCGGTGGATGGCTGCTGTTGCCGCGCGAAGGACAGGTCCGCCGCGGCCTGATCGTCGGCCACGGTTATGGCGGGCGCGGCGAGCCTGATTTCGATGTGCCGGTGGAAGAGACAGCCGTGCTGTTTCCCTGCTTTCGTGGACTGTCGCTGAGTGCCTGTCCGCCGATTTCATCCGATCCGGCCCTTCACGTTCTCTATAATATCGAGCGGAAAGACGATTATATTATCGGCGGCTGTGTCGATGACCTCTGGATCGCGGTCTCGACGCTTCTCAGCCTTTATCCCTGGCTGGAAGGGCAGGTGGGTTATAGCGGCATCAGCTTCGGGGGTGGTATCGGCGCTCTTGCTATCCCTTATGATAAGCGTATCGACCGCGGCCATCTCGTCGTGCCGACCTTCGGCCACCGACCGTTCTGGCTGACGCTGCCAACGGTCGGCAGCGCGGACGCCGTCCAGACCTATGCGAAGACGCACGCCCATGTGCTTGAAACGTTGCGCCTCTTCGATGCGGCCTGCGCGGCCGCCCGCATAAGCGTGCCCATGCTGATTGCGCCTGCGCTTTTTGATCCAGCCGTGGCGCCGCCCTGCCAGTTCGCGGTGGCCAACGCTTTGCCGCCGTCAAAATTTAATGAAATCTTCATCCTCGACGCCGGGCATTTCGAATACCCTGACAGCGCATCGCAAGATGCGGTCCATAAGGACAAGGTCAGACGGTTTTTCAAGGTGTCATGAAACGCGAATATCTCCGCTGGTATAGTCACAGGCTCCATCGCGATATGGAACTCCTGATATTCGGTCATGCCGGCGCGAAGGTGCTGATGTTCCCGACACGCGACGGGCGCTTCTTCGAATATGAGGAGTTGGGCGTCGTCGAAAGTCTTTCTCACAAGATGGAGGCCGGCCACCTCCAGCTTTATTGTATCGAGGGTCTGGCACGGGAAAGTTTCTACGCGGGCCACAACCATCCCGCCGACCGTCTCCGACGTCACGCCGCACTCGAGGCTTATATTCTGGGCGAAGTGCTGCCGCTGATGGCGGAGAAAAATCCGCATGATAGCACCATCGTGCAGGGCTGCAGCCTTGGTGCCTTTCAGGCCGCCAGCCTCGTGTTCCGTCACCCGCATCTCTTCACCAAGCTCGTCGCTTTTTCCGGCCGCTATGACCTGACGATGGAGGTGGAGTCTTTCGGTGATCTATTCGACGGCTATTATGACGATGACGTCTATTTCCACATGCCGAGCCACTTTCTTCCCGGGTTAAACTGCCCATGGCGGCTCGATCACCTGCGCCGCATCGACATGGTCTTCACCATTGGCGATGCAGACCCCTTTCTGGACAACAATCACCACTTAAGCCGCGTGCTTTCAGGCAAGCAGGTGGGGCACCAGATGCATGTCTGGGAAGGCCGCGCGCATCGGGCGGGTGCGTGGCGCAAGATGGCGGCGCTTTATATTTGAGGCTGGAGCCCGTGCCTCAGGCGAGAAGAAATTCCATCAGGGCATTCTGGGCATGTAGAAGAAAAGCTTTTGCCCACCGGCTCTGACAGGCCGGATGGGCCATTGCGTCCGCGGTCACCTCTTGGCCACGCGAGACTGGCGGACAGGGCAAAAAAATCACATCAGGCCGCATCCTGTCGAGATGGGACGCGGATATGCGATAATCGGCCAGATGATGATTGGCGTCGGACGGCCAGGAATCGGTAATGACCACATCCGCATCCAGTAGCTCGTCCATGTCCGTGCTTGCCCGGAAGTTCGGATTGATGAGCGCGGCATCCCTGACGTGCCATTGATCCGGGTAAACCTGCGTGACCTGAATGGGCAGGGAAATCGAGGCTTCGACCCAAGAGCGTAAAATATTGGCGTCCGGTGCTACACCGACGATTTTGAGGCCGGCTTTCTGGCCCCTCAGGCTTTTCACATAGGCTAAATCACCAAGCGTTTCACATGGATGATTGAATTTTGTCCGCGCGTTGATGACAGGCGCGCGCATGTCGGCTGCAAGTGCCCGGAGTGTCGAGAGTTCCTTCGTGCGGATAATTAAAAGATCGAACCAATTGTCGAGATAACCAGCCAGATCGGCAATCTCTTCTCGGCCGTTAAAGTTGATCGGAACGGTAACGCAGGTGCCGCCCATCGCCTGGATACCGAGATCAAAGGCGGCGGTATTGCGCCAGCCGGTGTCGTCAACGATCAGCCCGACACGTTTTCCCTTGAGCGTCTGTGGCATCGTGCCCTGTAACCAGTCCTGGGCCAGAGCGCACGCGCGGTCGATGATCGAGAAGATCGCGTCCGCACTCAGGTTGTGAAACTCCAGAAAGTCCCTGCCCGGCCGGAACGACATATGCACCTCCAAATGACATTCGATCAACGCTGCATTGAAAAAAGCCGGAAGTCGCCCTCCGGCTTTCGTAAATTGCAGTGCCTGGATTTACCCCGCCAGACCCGCCAGCGCCTTCACCAGGCCCTGCGTAGAGCTGTCATGGCCAGCGGCGCTTTCCTTTCCTTCGACGACCGGAAGCAGGCCGGTCGCCAGTTCCTTGCCAAGCTCCACGCCCCATTGGTCGAAGGAGTTGATGCGGAACAGCACGCCTTCGACGAAGACGCGATGTTCGTAAAGCGCGATCAGGCGGCCAAGCGCGAATGGCGTCAGCTTGTCGTAGACGAAGGTGATGGACGGACGATTGCCGGTGAAGACACGGTGCGGCGCAATGAAATCCGCATGTCTGTCATCCACGCCCTTGGAGGTGAGCTGGGCTTTTGCCTCAGCCAGCGTCCGTCCCTTCATCAGCGCTTCCGACTGCGCCAGGCAATTGGCGATGAGAAGCTGGTGCTGGTGGCGCAGTTCGGGCTCGAAACCGTTGGCTGCGATCATGAATTCCGCCGGGATGACGCTCGTGCCCTGGTGGATCAGCTGATAGAAGGCGTGCTGACCATTCGTGCCGGGCTCGCCCCAGACAACCGGGCCGGACTGGCCTTCGACCGGCGTGCCGTCGATGGTCACACCCTTGCCGTTTGATTCCATGTCCAGCTGCTGCAGATAAGCCGGGAAACGCGAGAGCCGCTGGTCATAGGGCAGGATCGCCCGCGTCGGGTAATTCAGTACGTTGCGGTGATAAAAACCGATCAGGCCGAGCAACATCGGCAGATTTTCACGGACCGGCGCCTCGCGGAAGTGGCGATCCATGGCGTGGGCGCCATCCAGGAACTTGCCGAAATTATCCGGACCGATGGCGATCATCAGCGGCAGCCCGATGGCAGACCAGATCGAGTAACGGCCGCCAACCCAGTCCCAGAAACCGAAGATGCGGTCGCTTTCGATGCCGAAGGCGGTAACCTTGTCCAGCGCTGTGGAAACCGCGGCAAAGTGATGCTTGACGGCGTCTTCACCCAGCTTTTCGGCGATGAAGCGGCGCGCCGTGGCGGCGTTCGTCATCGTCTCGATGGTGGTGAAGGTCTTCGACGCCACGATGAAGAGCGACGTCTCGGGGTCGATGAGCTTCAGCGTATCGGCGATATGCGCGCCATCAATGTTCGAGACGAAATGCGCCCGCGGGCCGTCATGGAAAGGTGCCAGCGCCAGCGTTGCCATGACCGGGCCGAGGTCGGAACCGCCAATGCCGATATTGATGACATCGGTAATCTTTTTACCGGTCGCGCCCTTCAGCGAACCGGAACGGATGGCATCGGCAAACTTGCCCATGGCAGACAGAACCGCGTTCACATCGGGCATCACGTCCTTGCCGTCAACGAGAACCGGCGTGTTGGCGCGATTGCGCAACGCGGTATGCAGGACGGCACGGTCTTCGGTGAAATTGATCGCCTTGCCGGAGAACATCTCCTCGCGCTTGGCCTCGACGCCGCCTTCTTGTGCAAGCTGTTCGAGAAGCGTGACGATCTCTTCATTCACGGCGCACTTGGAATAATCCATCAGCAGGTCATCGAACTTGGCGCTGAAACGGCTGAATCTCTTGTCATCGGCCGCAAAGGCGGCGCGAAGATCGGTTGCGGCTGTGCTGCTCGCCGTTGCTTTCAGTTTTTCGATGGTGGCCTGCATCTTGTGCTCCTCGGCTTCCGTGGAAGGATGAGGAAACTATTCTTTTTCAGGCGGCCAAATCAAGGCGGCTTCGATAAAAGAAAAGAGCCGGTCACCCGGCTCGATTTCGTTCAGTTCAGATTGCGCAATTCGCGCCGCAGGATCTTGCCGACATTCGATTTCGGCAGCTCGGTACGGAACTCGATGATCTTCGGCCGCTTGTAGTTTGTCAGGTTCTTGGCGCAAAACGCCTTGAGTTCCGCTTCCGTGAGCGACTGGTCCTTCTTGACCACAAAAAGCTTGACGGTTTCGCCGGAGTGCTCGTCCGGAACGCCGATGGCGGCGCATTCCAGGACGCCTGGATGGCTGGCGGCCACTTCCTCCACCTCGTTCGGATAGACGTTGAAGCCGGAGACGAGGATCATGTCCTTCTTGCGGTCGACGATCTTGGTATAACCGCGTTCATCCATGAAGCCCATGTCGCCGGAACGGAAGAAGCCGTCTGATGTCATCGCCTTTGCCGTCTCGTCCGGCCGCTGCCAATAACCCGCCATCACCTGCGGCCCACGAATGCAGATTTCTCCGACCTCTCCGGTGGGCAGGCTGTTGCCGTCCTCGTCGCGAATATCGATTTCGGTGGAAGAGATCGGCAGGCCGATGGTTCCGCTGAACTCCGTGGAATCGAGGCGGTTGACGGTGGCAACCGGCGATGTCTCGGAGAGGCCGTAACCCTCCGCAATGGGGCAGCCGACGATGGAAAGCCAGCGTTCCGCGACAGGCCTTTGCACCGCCATGCCGCCGCCGAGAACCAGAATGAGCGACGACAGATCGAGCTTGCGGAAATCCTCGTTGTTCATCAGCGCGTTGAAAAGCGTATTGATGCCGGGGAAAATATGCGGCTGATAATGCGACAATTCTTTCACAAAACCGGGAATATCGCGCGGATTGGCAATCAGCAGATTGTGGCCGCCAAGCGCAATGCCCATCAGCGAATTCACCGTCAAGGCGAAGATGTGGCAGAGCGGCAGCGCGCAGATGAAGTTGAGAACTTCCGGGCGATCCTTCTGGCCGTTGAAGGCGGCGTCCAGCCACAGGCTGATCTGAAGCTTGTTGGCCAGAAGGTTGGCATGCGTGAGAACCGCACCCTTGGATACACCCGTCGTGCCCCCGGTATATTGCAGGAAAGCAACGTCCTGCGCCGTGAGGCTGACCGGCTTCAGCGAAAATCCCTGACCTTCCTTCAGCATCGCCGTGAAGCTGATGGAGCCGGGGATGGTATAGGCGGGCACCAGTTTCTTGACCTTGCGGACCACCAGATTGACGATATGTCCCTTGAGGCCGAGAAGATCGCCCATCGCCGCGACGACCACGTGCCGCACCGCGGTTTTCGGCACCGCCTGCTGCGCCACATGTGCAAAGTTCTCCAGCACAAAAAGCGCCTTTGCGCCGGAATCCTTCAGCTGATGTTCCAGCTCGCGCGGTGTGTAGAGCGGATTGACATTGACCACCACCATGCCTGCCCGCAGGATTCCATAAACCGCAACCGGATTTTGGAGGATGTTCGGCATCATCACGGCAACCCGGTCGCCCTTTTCCAGTCCTCTGGACTGCAGCCAGGCGGCGACGGCTCGGGTTTCAGCGTCCAGTTCCCGGTAGGTCAGCGACTTTCCCATGCTGGAAAAGGCCTTCCGGTCGGCAAACTGCACACAGCTCTTTTGGAGAAGATCGACGAGGGAGGCATTGGTCGATACGGGAATTTCGGAAGGAACGCCCGGCGGATAGGAAGACAGCCAGCGCTTCCCAATGACGGCGTTCTGCGGGTGTCCCAGGGACAATTCACTCATGCTGCTCCTCCCAGAGTCTCTTCGCGCCGCGCATTCTGTGGAACGCGTGAACAGCGCTTTCAGCTGCCTGATGTTCACGAGGCTCCCGCACCTGCCGGCATCTGCCGGCGTGAGGGAACCACTTGTGACGTCACCGGATCGACTGCTCCTCCCGCTCCCCGGTGACGAATGATAGACGCGTAATCCCTTGACGTCCATCTTGTCGGCGAAACCTATTTAACTCTAACGTAAACGTCAATATTGCTGCCGCACATCTCGCCAACTCGTGATGGAAAACGCATTTTCCCGGTCTTTTTTGACTTTAATCCTGATTTGAGCGATCAACATAATTCGCAAAGCAGGGCAGGATTGGAAATGGCAGGCAGCGCAGCGCTAGAACTGAAATCGGTGGGCAAGAAATTCGGTGATACGGATGTATTGTCCGACATCGATCTGTCCGTCGAAAGCGGTGAGATCATTTGTCTTGTAGGGCGCTCCGGCTGCGGAAAATCAACCTTGCTGCGTATCATCGCAGGCGTGGAGACACCCGATAAAGGCAGCATTTCCCTGAACGGCGCTGTCGTGGCCGGGTCTGGAGTTTTCATCGAACCCGAAAAGCGCAATATCGGTTTCGTTTTTCAGGATTATGCGCTCTTCCCGCATCTTACCGTCGAGCAGAACGTCATGTTCGGCCTCCGCTCGCTGCCGAAAGCGCAGGCCCGGGCGCGCACTGCGGAGATGATCGAACATGTGCATCTCAAGGAACTTGCGAAACGTTATCCCCATACGCTGTCGGGCGGTGAGCAGCAGCGCGTCGCGCTTGCCCGTGCACTCGCCCCGCAACCTGGCCTTCTGCTGATGGACGAGCCTTTTTCCAATCTGGACAGGGGATTGCGTGACGATGTGCGCGAAGAGACGCTAGGTCTTCTACGCCAGCTGGGTACGACGGCAATCATGGTTACTCACGATCCCGAAGAAGCGCTTTCGGCGGGCGATCGCGTGGTTCTGATGCAGCGCGGACGGATCGTGCAAAGCGGCACGGGTTACGAAATCCACGACAATCCCAAGACCCGCTATGCCGCTGATTTTTTCTGCGCCTTCAACAAGATTGAAGGACGGGTAAGGCAGGGTCGCGTGGAAACGCCGCTTGGCCTGCTGGGGGATGCCTCCGATCTGCCCGATGGCCTCGCGGCGGTTGCCTATGTTCGGCCCAATGCGATTTCGATTATCGAAGACGCCGCGAAAGAAGGTATCGCTGGCGAAATATCGAGCCGGGTCTTCTTGGGGGAGATCGAACAGCTCGGCGTCGCCGTGCCCGGATTACCAGCTGATCTTCGCGTCAGAACAATGCAGCGTACAGCCGCCAAGACGCGGGCGATACGCTTCGGAATTGATCCGAAGGGCGTGCTGATATTTACCTGAAGTTGAATGAGCTCGTTTGCATGTTCATTTTCTCCCGGTTTTCAACTCTTGGTGATCAAAAGGCGGCGGAAAATGGCGAAATAAAACTTGATTTGTATCATCATGTATGATGTCTGCTCCCCCTATTGCCGTTATCGGAGAGGGAGACAAAACATGAAGAAATTTACCGGGTTCGCCCTGCTTGCTAGCACGGTTGCCTTTGCAGCCGGCGCAGCCAATGCCGCTGAACTCAATATCTATACCACCCGCGAGCCGGGCCTCATTCAGCCCCTCCTGGACTCCTTCACCGCTTCGAGCGGCGTGAAGGTCAATACCGTGTTTTTGAAGGACGGCCTTGCGGAGCGTGTTCTGAGCGAAGGCGCGAGTTCGCCGGCTGACGTTCTGATGACGGTGGACGCCGGCAATCTTGTCGATCTCGCTGAAAAGGGCGTAACGCAGGCGGTCGAATCCGAGACCCTGAGCAAGGCCATCCCCGCTGAACTGCGCGATGCCAAGGGTCACTGGTTCGCGCTTTCCATGCGAGCCCGCGTTCTGTATGCAGCCAAGGACCTCGATCTCGCTTCCTTCAATTATGAAGATCTCGCTGATGCGAAGTGGAAGGGCAAGGTCTGCATTCGCGCCGGACAGCATCCCTACAATACGGCGCTGTTTGCGGACTACATCGCCCATTATGGCGCTGAAGACACCGAGAAGTGGCTTGCCGGAGTCAAGGAAAACCTCGCCCGCAAGGCAGGTGGCGGTGACCGCGATGTCGCCAAGGACATCCTCGGCGGCATTTGCGATATCGGTATCGCCAACTCCTATTATGTCGGCCTGATGCGCTCGGGCAAGGGCGGCGAGGAGCAGGTGAAGTGGGGCGACGCCATCAAGGTGGTTCTGCCGACCTTCAAGAATGGCGGCACGCAGGTCAATATCAGCGGCGCAGCCGTGGCGAAGAATGCGCCGAACAAGGCGGAAGCCGTCAAGCTTCTGGAATATCTCGTTTCCGACGAAGCCCAGAAGATCTATGCCGAGGCCAACTACGAATATCCGGTCAAGCAGGGCGCGGCTCTCAACGAGATCGTCGCTTCGTTCGGCACGCTGAAGATCGATAACAAGCCGCTGACGGAAATCGTATCGCATCGCAAGCAGGCGAGCGAGCTGGTCGACAAGGTCGGTTTCGACAAGTAAAGGCCAATCAGCGATAACATGTGAAAGGCGTTCGCAATTGCGGGCGCCTTTCCGCGTATTTTCCAGAAGCACATGAACCCAGACGCCACCCAGCCATTGTCACCTCGTGCCCGAGCCAGATTTTCATCCTCCTTCTGGTGGCTGTGCCTTTCAGTGCTGGCGGTTTGCAGCGCCATGGTTCCGGTTATGGCGCTTGTCTCGCAGGCGTTGCAGGGTTCTGATGGCCTTTGGTCGCATCTGGGCTCAACCGTGCTCTGGACGGCGCTTCCGGATACGGCGATCCTTCTTGCCGGTGTCGGGCTGCTGGCAGGTATCGTCGGAACCTGTGCCGCCTGGCTGGTCACCGCCTATGATTTTCCCGGCCGCAAAATATTGGAATGGGCGCTGCTGCTGCCGCTGGCCATGCCCACCTATATCGTCGCTTACGCCTATCTGGATATTCTGCATCCCATCGGGCCTGTGCAGGGCGCGATCCGCTGGCTGCTCGGCTATTCCAGTCCGCGTGAATTCCGTCTTCCGGACATAAGGTCCATGACCGGATGCATCGTCCTTCTCGGCTTCGTGCTGTTTCCCTATGTCTATATTCCCGTGCGCGCCATGTTCCTCACGCAGGCAGGCAACCTGCTGGAAGCGGCGCGCACGCTCGGAGTCTCCAGACGTGCGGCTTTCTTTAAGGTAGCGGTGCCGCTGGCGCGCCCGGCGATTGCGGTCGGCGTCAGCCTTGCCTTGATGGAAGCGCTGAACGATATCGGCGCGTCCGAATTTCTTGGCGTCCGCACACTCACCGTCTCCGTCTACACCACCTGGGTCACGAAATCCGACCTGCCGGGTGCGGCGCAGATTGCGCTTTCCATGCTGTTCATCGTTGTCGCCCTCGTGGCGCTTGAGCGCTGGGCGCGACGGAAGCAGCGCTACGCGGTCTCTGCGCAGAAAAGCAGGCAACTGGAGCCGCTGCGGCTCAATGGCCTGAAGGGTTGGGCCGCTTTCTTGTTGGGCAGCTTGCCGGTCCTGATCGGTTTTATGGCGCCAGCCAGCTATCTCGTCACCGAGGCATGGAAACGGCTTCGTTTCAACGGATTGTCCCCCCGTTTTGCCGATGAGGCCCTGAACACCATCGTCTTTGCCGGGGTGGCGACGGTGATCACCCTCATCCTCGGCCTTGTCGTCGCTTACGCCATGCGCCTTGCGCCGGGCCGTCTGTCGCTCTGGTCCTATCGTCTTTCGACGGTGGGATATGCCGCCCCCGGAACGGTCATCGCCATCGGCGTCCTGATCGCGCTCGGCGGCTTTGACCGCTTTGTCGACGAGACCATGCGCGACTGGTTCGGCATATCGACAGGCCTCATCTTCATCGGCAGTGGCGCCGCGCTGATCTACGCCTATTCCGCACGTTTCCTTACCATTGCCGCCGGTGGGGTGGATGCTGGCCTCAGCCGCATCCCGCAGTCCTTCGATCACGCCTCGCGAACGCTCGGGCGGTCCGCAACGCAGACATTCCGACACGTCCATCTTCCGCTTTCCAAGGCCTCACTTGCGGCTGCGGCACTGCTGATCTTCGTGGATTGCGTCAAGGAGCTTCCCGCTACGCTCCTGTTGAGGCCGCTCAATTTCGAAACCTTTGCCACCCATCTTTATGGCGAAGCGGCGCGTGGCACCTACGAGGAGGCGGCCATCGCAGCCTTGGCAATCGTCGTCATCGGCATGCTTCCGGTCATGCAACTTGCAAGGATCGGCCGGCGCAAGAGCTGACATCGAAGCTCCGCCGGATAAATTGCGGGCGCAAAATTGAGCGAGAGGCCAATAAGCTTCAAATCCACCCAGAAAACGACAAGCATCGCGCCTTAATCCTGATGTAAATACTCAGCTTAATTGAGGTGCTGCGACCCTTGGGATATCAATACGGTCGCGATGTTTCCGGGGCATATCTTGAAAAATTTGCATGGGATGTTTTTGCGCAATCTGGCTTTGGGAACGGCTGCCGTAGTTTTGCTGGCGTCTGCGATGGTGCACGCGCAGGACACAACCGTCCTTCAGCAGATTACCGTTGACGGGCAGGGCACGGAAAACGCAACTGGTCCCGTCCGGGGCTACGTCGCGAAGAAAAGCGCGACGGGTTCAAAAACCGAGACGGAAACCAGAGATATTCCGCAATCCGTATCGGTCGTCGGCCGTCAGGAAATGAACGACCGCGGCGCGGTGACGAAGATCGACGAGGTGCTGCGGTATACTCCAGGCGTGACGGCGGAGCCCTTTGGCACGGATCCGGATACGGACTGGTTTTACATTCGCGGTTTTCAGGCCACCCAGACTGGGGTGTTTTTGGATGGGCTGAACCTGTTCAGTTACGGTTTCGGCGGTTTCCAGATGGATGCCTATGGTCTGGAGCGGGTTGAAGTCCTGAAGGGGCCTGCGTCGGTGCTCTACGGCGGCGCCAATCCCGGTGGCATCGTTGAGATGATCCGCAAGCGCACCCAGGAGGAACCCGTTCGCGAAACGGAAATCGGCATCAATAATTTCGGCAACGCTTTCTTCGGTTTCGATCTCGGCGACAAGGTGGATGATGAGGGCGTATGGAAATACCGCGTCACCGGCAAGGTCTCGGGCGGCGACAACTATACGAATTACTCCGAGGATTTGCGCGGCTTCATCATGCCGCAAGTCACTTTCGAGCCGGATGCGCAGACAAGCGCCACGCTCTATGGGTATTTTTCGGCGCTTGACCAGGTGCATGTGGGCAACGGTTTCCTTCCTTATGTCGGCACCGTGGCCGACGCGCCCTTCGGCAAGCTCAACCATGAAGCCTTTTATGGTGAGCCGGACCTTGATAACGGCCGCGTCTATCAATCGATGGTGGGCTACGAGGTCAGCCATGAATTCGACAATGGCTGGAAGATCAGTCAGAACGCCCGCTATGGGCATCTGTACAAGCACGAGACCGGGCCCTATCCCGGCGGCTGGGCAAATGCCGATGCCAGCGGCCAGCCGATCCTCGATCCGATCACCAAGGACTATATGCTGACCCGCTTCGGTTACGACGGCGTGTCGAAGGTCGATAGCTTCGGTGTGGATAACCGAGTGGAAGGCCAGTTCGATACCGGTGCTGTCAGCCATTCACTGCTCTTTGGTCTGGACTATAAATATTACCGGCTGGATCAGGTGCAGGCCTGCTGCGGGTCGAATGCGATCGGCGCGCTCAATCCGGTTTACGGTTCGGCGCAGGGAACGAATTTCGTTTATGCCGATAACATCGTGACCCAACAGCAGATCGGCATTTATGCGCAGGACCAGCTGCGGTTCGGAGATGGCTGGCTTGTGACGCTGAATGGCCGTTACGACTATGTCGATACGGAGCTGAACAACAGATTGCCGACGGGCCTGTCCCGCCGCTCCAATGACGACGCGCTGAGCGGCCGCGCCGGCCTTGCCTACGAATTCGACAATGGCCTGACGCCCTACGTCTCCGCCGCCACCTTCTTTAATCCGCTTATCGATACGCTTGCAGACGGCACACCCGCCGTGCCGGAAGAAGGCCACCAGTTCGAAGCCGGCATCAAATACGAGCCGACGTTCTTCGATGGCAGCATCACCGCCTCGGTCTTCAAGCTGGTCAAGGATAATGCTATCGTGTCCTATACGGCGGGTGGGGTGACCACCAGCGGCCAGTTCGGACAGGTCGAATCCACCGGCTTCGAGCTGGAGGCCAAAGCCAATCTCAATGAAAACTGGAAGGCACTTGCCTCCTATTCCTACACCGATATCGACATTACCCGCGATGCCAATCCAAATCTCATTGGCAAATCGCCATGGATCGTGCCCGCCCATACCGCTTCGCTGTGGCTGGACTATGCTTTCACCACGGATACACTTGACGGACTGAGCATCGGCGGTGGTGTGCGGTATCAGGGCAAGTCCTGGGCGGATGCGGCGAATACATTGCGCGTTCCTGACGCCGCTGTTTTCGATGCCGCGGTCCGTTACCAGAAGGACGACTGGACCGCATCCATCAACGTCGCCAATGTCTTCGACAAGGAATACGTTAAGGGCTGCGCCGGTGTCTCCGTCTGCGGCTGGGGCGACAGCCGCACCATCACCTTCAAGCTTTCCAAGAAGTGGTAAGGCCTGGTCAAAGGCCGCAGTTGCGGGGAAATTGGTTTGCCACTATAAACATGAATAAACTTATCATGTTATAGTGGCGCCATGGCGCGCCCTGCGGGATCGAGAAGCCATGGCTTTCCGCGTGCGGATGGAAAATGAAATCGACGGTTTTGCCGTTATAGGCGGCCCGCGCTCAAGGGTCTGGAACGGCATCGTTGCCGATCTCTGGGACGTGCGTTGTGCACCGAAAGCAGGTGGACGTTATGTCGGCAAGGACCCGCGTTTTGTTTTTCTGCTGGAGATGGATGGAAAGGATGATGGCAGGTTCGTCATGAACGGCTACCGCCGCGACAAGTATACCGCCTCCGAGGTGAACCGTATTTCCTTCGTGCCTGCCGATCTGGATGTGCATGCGGAGTTGAGCAACGTTTCCTTCCTCCGCCACCTCGATCTGCACTTCGACGCTGGACTGCTGGGGGCTCGGTTGGTGCAGGGTTTCGATCCGCACGGTTTGCTCGACCCGCATCTGATGTTCGAGGATGAGCGCCTGCTGGCGCTGGCGCGGTTGATCGCAGCCGAATGCGACAATCCCGATCCGCTGCACGATCTCTATGGCGAGAGCCTCGTGCTGGCGCTGCTGACGGATTTTCTGAAAGTGAGGCGGGAGCCGGTCAAAAAGCGCAGCAAGCTCGCCGCCTGGCAATTAAGGGCGGCGACGGATTACATTCGCGAACATTGCCTTCGGTCGATCCGGCTTGAGGAACTTGCGGAACTTACAAACCTGTCGCAATCCCATTTCAGCCATGCCTTCAAGGCCTCCACCGGCGTCCCGCCGCACCAGTGGCAGATGCAGGCGCGTATTGATCGGGTCAAGGATCTGATGATGCGAACCGAGATGGCGCTTACCGACATTGCCATCGCAGCCGGATTTTCCGATCAGGCGCACTTCTCCCGCGTCTTTCGAAAGATGGTGGGGGTGTCCCCCTCGGTCTGGCAGAGGAGCCGCCAGTAACTGCCTTTTGTTCCGTTCTTTCTCCAAAAAAATCCCTGACGGCATCTGAAACGCACCGGAACGATTTCTCCGGCGACGGGTTTACAGACGTGACCCATTGAGGAAATCAAGGAGGAAACTATCATGTTGCATCAGGAACCCCGCGCCGGCCAGGACCCCTATGTGAAGGACACGCCCAGCCTCATCGCCAGTGACAAGGTGGAAGGCACCCGCGTTTACGGCGCCGACGGCAAGCATATCGGCTCGATCCAGCGCATCATTCTTGAGAAGCGCGGCGGCCGCGTGGCCTATGCGGTGTTGAGCTTCGGCGGCTTTCTCGGCATTGGCGACGATTATTATCCGTTGCCGTGGGAAAAGCTGCATTACGACGAAGAGCTCGACGGCTACCGCATCGACCTGACAAAGGAACAGATCGAAAATGCTCCGCATTTCGCCAATCTCGATGATGACGAATTGTTGAACGCAAGGGATCGTAAGGTCTACGACTATTACGGCGTCGCCCCTTACTGGATGTAAGGCAAATAATCTTGCCAACGGGCATTGTGGCGTTTTCAGCTGGTCTTCAGCCGGAAACGCCTTACAAAAACGGCTCCTGAAGGAGCCGTTTTTTTTGCATTAATGTGGGTTCTTCTGCATGTCGGAAACCGCATCTGTGAAGCACTTACGCGCTTCCTCCGGCGATTTTCTCCCGTCAAGAGCAGCGCGGCAGGCACTTCTGGCTCTCACGAAACTCAATCCGCGCCGATTCGGCCAGCCTTCGGTCAACAATGTCAGTGCTTCGAATGGGCCGGCGACGACGCTCTTGCCGTTCGCATCCAGATTGACCTCAACAGGCTCTGTCCATCTCTCGTTCTTCATCGTGCACCTCCCAGAGCAACGCGATCCCGAAACAAACCCGACAGCGGAGCAACCCATGAACGCTGTCCTGTGTCACTGCCGCCTAGGATAAGCGCAAGCAATGGAATTGACAACGGTGATCAGCGGAAGCCGAAAAACGAAAGGATCGCCAGGACGATAACGACGAGGCCGACGATGTAGATGATCTGGTTCATGATTTTCTCCTTGTCTATGTCATCGCCATAACGTGAAGGAGAAGATGCGGTTCCAGAAGCACATGATAATTTAATCACGTGCTAAAAAATTGCGGACATTCCATCGTCACGCGATGCGGAACGTCACCTCCGCACGATCACCCAGATCGCGTGGATGATGCCGGGCACATAACCGCACAGCGTCAGAAGAATGTTGAGCCAGAAGTGCAGCCCCAGTCCGACCTGGAGAAATACACCAACCGGCGGCAGGATGATGGCGATGAGAATACGAATAACGTCCACGATGACAGGCTTTCCGGTTGACTGTTGACCAGCCGGAGAACGTGTGTGGGGCGGTTTGGTTTCACTTAAACACGGACGTGCTTTTTGAGATGGATTGTTGTTTGAAAATGGTGCCGCTTACGTGACTCGAACACGTGACCCCATCATTACGAATGATGTGCTCTACCGACTGAGCTAAAGCGGCCCGGTTGTGATCCGTCTGTCACGGATCAGCTTCATGGCGGGCTGATACAGGCAATGCCGACGGATTTCAAGCCTTGAATGCGTGGCTTTTGAAATTTCCGCAAAAAGCTTTGCCTGTCCAATGTTTAAGGGGCGTATCAGGCTAAGGCGCAGATGCGGCCCCTCGCAACCTCGTATTCCTGGACCAGCCGATCAACCAGAGCCGCTACCGGCTCCACCGCCTTGACCGCGCCAATACCCTGGCCCGCGCCCCATATGTCCTTCCAGGCTTTTGCGCCGCCGGAAGCCGATTCGAAATCCATCTTTGAGGGATCCGCTTCCGGCAGCTTGTCGGGGTCGAGGCCGGAGGCGACGATCGAACTTTTCAGATAATTGCCGTGAACACCGGTGAAATAGTTCGAATAGACGATGTCTTTGGCCTGCGCATCGACGATTGCCTGCTTGTAGGCTTCGGATGCGCGGGCCTCCTGCGTGGCGATGAAAGGGGAGCCGATATAGGCCATGTCCGCGCCCATCGCCTGTGCCGCGAGGATGGAGCCGCCATTGGCAATGGCGCCGGCAAGCAGCAGCGGGCCATCGAACCACTCGCGGATTTCCTGCACGAGGGCGAAGGGAGAAAGTGTGCCCGCATGGCCGCCGGCGCCCGTCGCGACGGCGATCAGCCCATCCGCGCCCTTGCGGATGGCCGACCTTGCATGGCGATCGTTGATGACATCGTGCAGGACGATGCCGCCATAGGAATGCACGGCCGCATTGACTTCCGGCACGGCACCGAGCGAGGAAATAACCACCGGGACCTTATATTTCACGCAAAGGCCGAGATCATGTTCCAGTCGCCGGTTGGACATATGCACGATCTGATTGACCGCGAAAGGCGCGGCCGGACGATCCGGGTTGGCCCGGTTGTGCGCGTCAAGCTCTTCGGTGATCATCGCCAGCCACTCATCGAGCTGGCTTTCCGGCCGCGCATTCAGCGCCGGGAAAGCGCCGATGACGCCCGCCTTGCATTGCGCCAGCGTCAGTTGCGGGTGCGAAATGATGAATAATGGTGACGCTATGACCGGAAGACGCAGATTGTCTTTCAGCACGGACGGTAGCATGGCTCCTCCCCCAGATTACGTTTACGCGCACGTAAGTCATTATCGTGTTCGGTGTTGGATTGGAAGCGAAAACAGTACCGCGAGGCGTCGCCGAACCTGCGTTCGTAGCGCCACAATAGATCGATTTTCCCCAAGACAATCCGGTCTTTATCACAAACGATGCTTGCGGAGGGGCGGCATAGCCGTTACCGAATCGTGAACCCATGGCGCAGCGCCGCATATTTTGCAAAGCGCATTAGAACAAGGATCGGTCGTGAGCGGACTGGAAACGGCAATCAGAAATGCTCTGGAAAAATCGGACAGATCGAACGCCGAAGTTCGTGCACGTATTTATCAATCGTCCCGTCAGGCGCTGGAAGCGGGCCTGCGCAAGCAGGGCATCGACGACCCGCAGATTGTTGCCCAGCAGCGCCAGCGGCTTGAAAGCCTGATCCACCTCATCGAGAACGAGGAACGCAACCGGCTTCTGGACAGGGTGGAGCAGCAATTGCGGCCGCCCTTGCAGGAAAGCGCGGCGCAGGATGATGATTCCGTCGATCCCGTTTCGCAGCCGCCCCATGCGGATGAAGTGGCTGTCGAGCCGGAACTGCGCGGTGAAACGCGCGATGCGCGACCCGGTGCCGCCACGGCTCCGGAATCCCCCCGACCAGGTCGGCGCGGCGGAAAACCATCGAGGAGAGGTTCCAGCGCGGCTGACGCATCGCTTGCCTTCCGCCCCGAAGGTGCTGTTGGTCGCCGCAAGCGCCGCGGGCTTTTTGCCCGGCTTTTCATCTATGTCACGCTTCTGGCCTTTGTCGGTTTCGGCGCCTGGTGGGCCTACTCCTCGGGCGTCCTGCTCTCTCCGGAACAGCGGGATACCAGCGTGCCCAATCCGCCGGCGCAGGTGCAGGCAGAGGACTTTAATGGCGCCGAACCCGCCCCGAGCCTATCGGCCGGGCGTGGCTTTTCGGACGACTGGGTCGAGGTTTTTAATGCCGAGCGCGGTAATTCCGGAGTTTCGGCAGGTCCACGCGCCAATGTCGAAAATATCGCAACGCCCGCCGGCAAGGCAATTCGGGTGACGTCGAGAAGCGTGGCGCAGGATGGCGCCGTCAGCATCGAGGTTCCAGTCGAAGTGATGCGGGACATGGCTGGTAAATCCTCGACCATATCCATTACCCTGCAATCTTCCAGTGACCGGCAGACACAGGTGTCCGTCGCATGCGATTTCGCTACCTTGGGCGATTGTTCGCGCCACCGCTTTACGGCCACGGCCGAGCGCGCCGACATGCTGCTGAACGCGACATTCGAGCGTTCGCTGGCCCCCAACGCGCCGGGCAGGATTTTCATCAACAGCGATATCGATGGCAGTGGCCGCCCGGTCAACCTTTATTCCGTGCGCATCCTGCCGGGTCAGTAAAAGGGTACGAGCAGCCGCCAAAGGCGGCTCTCCTCATTTCTCTTCGGCTTTTCCGAGAAAATTCGGGCCCGCCCCCAATATCTTATTGTCGATCTCGCCGATCGCCTTCCTGTCCTTGCCTTCATAGTCCAGCGAATTGAGAATGTGGCGGATGAGATTGACCCGGGCCCGGCGCTTGTCATTGGCGCGTACCACCGTCCAGGGCGCGACATCGGTATGGGTCTTTTCCAGCATTTCGTCGCGCTTTTGCGTGTAGTCGTCCCACTTCGTCAGCGCGGCTATGTCCATGTCCGAAAGTTTCCAGCACTTCAGCGGGCTATGGCGGCGATCGTGGAAACGGTCGATCTGCGTTTCCCGTCCGATATCGAGCCAGAACTTGAAAAAGTGGATGTTCTCATGGGCGAGCATCTTTTCCAGGCGCGGCGTTTCCTTGAGGAAGCGTTTATGTTCCTCGGGGGTGCAGAAACCCATCACCGGTTCCACTCCGGCCCGATTGTACCAGGAGCGATCGAACAGAACCAGTTCGCCTGCCGTGGGAAAATGCGAGATATAGCGCTGGAAATACCATTGCCCACGCTCGGTTTCCGTCGGCTTGGTCAGCGCCACGACGCGGGCATAGCGTGGGTTGAGATAAGACCGGATCGCGAAGATGGCGCCGCCCTTGCCGGCCGCATCGCGGCCCTCGAAAACTGCCATGACCCGCTTGCCTGTGGCCTGGAGCCAAAACTGGACCTTCACAAGCTCGATCTGCAGCGCCTCCAGCGCGGCATCGTATTCCTCGCGCTTCATTTTTTTGTCATAGGGAAAATTGCCGGCCGAGAGCTTGTTTTCCTCCACCCAGTCGGGAAGAACCGGATCGTCGATGTCAAAGCTGCGCAGCTTTCCGCCAACGGTAATCTCGACTGTCCGCTTCTTCGTTTCATCGGCCATGGTTTCCTCCGGCTGTTGTTGTGTAAAGGCAACTCGCCGCCAATGAGTTCACATCGCCCGGCAGAATTCAAGCGAAAGAGGGTTGCTTGAGAAAGCTGTGGCGGTGTGACGATTGCAGCGTGGAATTTGCACATATACGCTGTGGAAAATATGCGGTGATGAATCTCTGTCATGAAGCTGGCCTATGAGATTTCGATGCGCTGTCGAGCGAGAGTGGAAAGCAGGCTGAAATGGCAGTCATGGAAGGCGATGGTGGATTAAGGCTTTTGGCAAAGAAGCTCGTCCGGAACTGGCTGCCCGTGCTCGTCGTCAGCATGCTCGCCATCGTGGCAGTTTCCGAGTTGCACACGCCCTATATGCCGGCCGTCCTCTGGCTCTGTGCGGTCATCGCCATTCTGGCCGTTCGCGAAAAACCGGCCTTTTCCGAAAAGGCCAAAAATGCGGCCGGACAGGTGGATGAGCCTGATGTTCCGGCTGAAAGTGTCATTTCCGGCGTCAGGGCAGGTCTTGCCGTGCTGGATACGCCCGTTTTCATTCTCGACAAGAATGCCAGCGTGCTGTTTCAGAACGGCGCGGCCGAACGGGCGTTTGGTCAGCTTCCCGCCGGGGCGCATATTTCCGCAAGGCTGCGCTCGCCGGGCCTGCTGGATGTCATTCGCGAAACCATCACCACCGGTGAGCCCAATCAGGTCGAACATTCCGAGCGTTTCCCCTCAGAACGGGTCTTCATCGTCCGTATCGCCCGTGCGGATATGGGCGAGGGGGCGGGCCCGCTTTTCTACATCCTGTCATTCCGCGATGTCTCGGAACTTCGCCGCATCGACCGCATGCGCAGCGATTTCGTCGCCAATGCCAGCCATGAACTGCGCACTCCGCTGGCTTCCCTGCGCGGTTTCATCGAAACCATGCAGGGGCCGGCGCGCAACGATCCCAAGGCGCAGGAGCGTTTCCTCGCCATCATGCTCGATCAGGCAACCCGCATGAGCAGGCTCGTGGATGACCTCATGTCCCTTTCGAGGCTGGAGCTGCGCGCCAATATCGCGCCGGATCAGAAGGTCGATCTCGTTCCCGTCATAGGCCATGTGCGCGATACGCTTCTGCCGCTTGCCAACGAACTCGATGTCGATATCACCCTGCATCTGCCGGATGGTCCTGCGGAGGTGCAGGGAGATCGCGACGAACTGGTGCAGGTATTCCAGAACCTCGTGGAAAATGCATGCAAATACGGCCAGGAAGGCAAGATTGTTGATGTCTGGCTGCGGGCTGAGCCCGGCAAACCGGTAGAGGTGAGCGTCGTCGACCGGGGGCCGGGCATACCGGCCGAACATGTGCCGCGGCTGACGGAACGGTTTTATCGCGTCAGCGTCGCCGACAGCCGCTCCAAAAAGGGAACGGGGCTTGGTCTTGCGATCGTCAAGCACATTCTCACCCGCCACCGCGCTCGGCTCATCATTAAATCTGAACTGGGCAGCGGCACGGATTTTACCGTCAGATTCTGACATAAATACCCGTACATACAAAATATCACGTAAATTTGCATTTTAAATCAATTAGTTAGCTTGTCACAAATCTTTCATCGAAGTGACATAAAAGGATGGGGCTACGGTGGTTAAGAAGAGGTCGCCGAGCGCATGCTAAGAGCGAGTGCCGCTATCGGCTGCGTCCACAAACAAGCCCACGACGGGAGAGACAAATGAACTTCGTTAAATTTTCCGCAGCAGCTCTGGTGGCTTCTGTCGCCTTCGCTGGCGCCGCCGCTGCTCGCGACCAGATCCAGGTTGCCGGTTCCTCCACGGTTCTGCCTTATGCCAAGATCGTTGCCGAGACTTTTGCCGAAACCTTCCCGAACTTCAAGGCTCCGGTCGTCGAGTCGGGCGGCACGGGTGGCGGTCTGAAGGCGTTCTGCTCGGGCGTGGGCGAAGGCACCATCGACGTCGCCAACGCATCGCGCAAGATCAAGAGCGACGAACTGGCCGCCTGTAAGGCTGCTGGCGTTACCGACGTTCAGGAAGTGAAGATCGGTTACGACGGTATCGTCTTCGCAATGGATTCTTCCAACAAGGACATCAAGCTTGAGCCGAAGGACCTTTACCTCGCTCTCGCCGCTGAAATCGTCAAGGACGGCAAGCTCGTTGCCAATCCCTATAAGAAGTGGTCGGAAATCAACAAGGAACTGCCGGATGTAGCGATCGCCGCTTACATCCCAGGTTCCAAGCACGGCACCCGCGAAGTCTTCGAAGAGAAGATCATGGCTGACGGCTGCAAGGAAGCCAAAGCGACCGACGTCATCAAGACGCTGATCACCGACGCCAAGCAGGCTGCTGCCAAGTGCGTAGCAGTCCGTAAGGACGGCGCTGCAGTCGACATCGACGGCGACTACACCGAGACGCTCGCTCGCATCGACGCCAACAAGACCGGCCTCGGCGTCTTCGGCCTCGCTTTCTATGAAAACAACGCCGACCGCCTGAAGGTCGCAACCGTTTCGGGCGTCGTTCCGTCCACTGAAACCGTTGCCAGCGGCAAGTACCCGGTTTCCCGCCCGCTGTTCTTCTATGTGAAGAAGGCTCACCTGGGCGTTATCCCGGGCCTTAAGGAATATGTCGAGTTCTTCGTTTCCGACGAAATGATCGGCCCGGATTCCCCGCTCGCAAATTACGGCCTGGTTGCCGCTCCGGACGCAGAGCGCGAAGAAATCCGTGCCAAGTTCTCGGCCGGTTCCACGATGTAATGAAGAAGGAGGGGTGCGGCGTGCCGCGCCCCTCATACCATCCGGTGCCTCTCCGCTTGGGCGAATGTCTCCGGTTGACAGTTCCTATTCATCGTCGTCCACATGATTGTCTACGGATTACAGATGGATAGGATGTATCAACCTTGACGCTTGCCGGACTTTGATACAGTCACTTGGCAGGCATTCCGGGATGGTCCAGCGGTCTCGTTTTGATGACTTTTTGATTTGCCCTATATCGCACCGTGCTCCTGCGGCACGCCGAGGGAACTCTAATGAACACATCGATCCTTTTGCTGATACTGGCGCTGATCGGCATCGGCAGTTATCTGCTCGGCAGCCGCCGTGCCGTTGCCCTGTCTGGTGGGCGTCCTTCCAGCATGCATTCCCGAGCCGGTTATCACGGTTCATACGCGGTCGTCTGGGCGGTACTGCCCGCGGCGTTCATTCTCAGCGTCTGGCTGATTATCAGCCCGCTCATCGTGACATCAGCGGTCCGCGGCGATTTCCCGGAAGACATCCGGGCGCAATCCGAGGCGCAGCAGAGCCTGACCTACGGCATGGTAACCTCCATCGCCCGCGGCCTTCAGCGGCTGACACCGGAAGAAACGGCGCAGGTCGATGCGGACACAAGCGCGGTGAGGCCTCTGCTAGCATCCAAGGGCGTGGCGATTGCCGGTGATCCGGAACGGTTCATGGTTGACGCCGCCCAAACGCTGAACACCATGACCGCCACGAGCCGTCTTGCGATGATCGCTGTCGTGCTGCTGGCCGCGCTTGGCGGCGCCACCTATGCGCTGCGGGCGATTGCACCGCGCTTCCGGGCACGCAACAAGGTCGAAAAGGTCATTCTCGGCGCTCTTCTTGTCGCATCTTCCATCGCTATCCTGACAACGATCGGCATCGTTCTGTCGATGCTGACGGAAGCGATCCAGTTCTTCAACATGGTTCCGGCTCACCAGTTCTTCTTCGGCACGGTGTGGGATCCGCGTTTTGCGGCTGCCGGTGCGACAGATTCATCGGGACAGTTCGGCCTGATCCCGCTGCTTGCCGGCACACTTTATATCGGCTTCGTCGCCATGCTGGTTGCCGTGCCCGTCGGACTGTTTTCGGCGATCTATATGTCGGAATATGCGTCACCCCGGCTGCGCTCGGTGGCAAAACCGCTGCTCGAGGTGCTCGCCGGCATCCCCACCATCGTCTACGGCTTTTTCGCGCTGACGACGGTCGGTCCTTTCCTCAGAGACATTTCTGCGCAGATCAACGGGCTGGCGACGGGTAACTACGCCAACTTCATCCAGGCGCAGAGTGTCATCACCGCCGGCTTCGTCATGGGTATCATGCTGATCCCCTATGTGTCGTCGCTGTCGGATGACATCATCACCGCCGTGCCGCGTTCGCTGCGCGATGGTTCGCTCGGACTTGGCGCCACGCGCTCCGAAACCATCAAGAGGGTAATTCTTCCGGCTGCTCTTCCCGGCATCGTCGGCGCCGTGCTGATGACGGCGTCGCGCGCCATCGGCGAAACCATGATCGTGGTTCTGGCGGCAGGTGTCGCTGCTCGACTGCAGCTTAATCCCTTCGAGCCCATGACCACGGTGACGGTCAAGATCGTCAGCCAGTTGACGGGCGACCTTGAATTCACCTCACCGCAGACGCTGGTTGCCTTTGCGCTTGGCATCACGCTTTTCGCCATCACGCTTTGCCTGAACATCTACGCGCTTTACATCGTGCGCAAATACCGGGAGCAATATGAATGACCGACATCGCCTCTCCCGCAGCTGGTGCGAACGCCGTCAAGGCGACGCGTCGTGATATCGGCATCAAGCGCCGTTATGCCGCCGAACGCCGTTTCCGTGCTTATGGCATGGCAGCGATTTCCTTCGGCCTCATCTTTCTCTTCCTTCTGCTTTTCTCGGTTGTCTCCAAGGGTTACACCGCGTTCCAGCAGACGATGATCACCGTTCCGGTTGAGTTCTCCGAACAGATCATCGATCCCAAGAACGAGCGTGCCACCAATCCGGCCAAGCTTATGACGGCCAATTATCCCGTTCTTGCCCGTGATGCGGTTGCCAAGGTTCTGGGCGTCGCGCCAACAGACCGCGCCGGTCTTCGCGCCGTCAACCTTCTGATCTCCGATAGCGTACGTACGCAGCTTCGCGATATCGTCGTTGCCGACCCCGCCGTTATCGGCACCACCCGCACGGTGACTCTTCTGGCCTCGGGCGACGTCGACAGCGCCTTCAAGGGCCAGGTCGATCTGACGGCGGATGAAGCCAATCGCCGTATCTCGAACCAGCAGCTCGGCTGGATGAACCAGCTCGCCGAAAGCGGGCAGCTTGGCAAGCATTTCAATACCGGCATCTTCATCAACGGCGCCTCGAGCCGTCCGGAAGCGGCGGGTGTCGGCGTGGCGCTGATCGGCTCTTTCTACATGATGCTGATCGTGCTGGTGCTGTCGCTGCCGATCGGTGTTGCGGCTTCGATCTACCTTGAGGAGTTTGCTCCGAAGAACCGTCTGACTGATCTCATCGAGGTGAACATCAACAATCTCGCGGCTGTTCCCTCGATCGTTTATGGTCTGCTCGGCCTCTCCGTCTTCATCAACTTCATGGGCTTTCCCCGCTCGGCATCGCTGGTCGGCGGCCTCGTCCTGACGCTGATGACCCTGCCGACAATCATCATTGCGACCCGCGCTGCCCTGAAAGCCGTGCCGCCGTCAATCCGCGCCGCCGCCCTGGGCCTCGGCGCTTCCAAGATGCAGACGATCTTCCACCACGTGCTGCCGCTCGCCATGCCCGGCATCCTCACCGGCACCATCATCGGCCTCGCCCACGCGCTGGGCGAAACTGCGCCGCTGCTGCTGATCGGCATGGTGGCATTCGTAGCAAATTACCCGACAACGCCGATGGACCCGTCCACGGCCCTGCCGGTGCAGATTTACATGTGGGCGAATGAAGCGGAGCGCGCCTTTGTCGAAAGGACTTCAGGCGCTATCATCATCCTGCTTTTGTTCCTCATCGTCATGAATGTTGGCGCAATCCTGTTGCGTCGCCGCTTCGAACGGCGCTGGTAAAGGGAGATTGAGCAATGAACATGTTGTCGGAAGCAGCAGTTGAAAAGGCGCTGGACAAGAAAATGAATGAAGTCTCATACAAGATGATCGGCAAGGACGTTTCGGTTTATTACGGCGAAAAGCGCGCGCTTTACGACGTGAACCTCAACGTTCGCGAAAATACGGTAACCGCGCTTATCGGCCCGTCCGGCTGCGGCAAATCCACCTTCCTGCGTACCCTGAACCGTATGAACGACACGATCGACGGTTGCCGGGTCACGGGCAAGATCACGCTCGACACCGACGATATCTATGATCAGGCGATTGACGTCGTGGAGTTGCGCGCCCGCGTCGGCATGGTGTTCCAGAAGCCAAACCCTTTTCCGAAGTCGATCTACGAAAACATTTCCTACGGTCCACGCATTCACGGTCTCGCCCGCAACAAGGCGGATATGGACCAGATCGTTGAGCAGAGCCTTCAGAAGGCGGGTCTCTGGAACGAGGTTAAGGATCGCCTGCACGAATCCGGCACCGGTCTTTCCGGCGGTCAGCAGCAGCGCCTGTGCATTGCACGCGCCGTTGCCGTCAGCCCGGAAGTGATCCTGATGGACGAACCCTGCTCGGCGCTGGATCCGATCGCCACTGCCAAGGTCGAGGAACTGATCCACGAACTGCGCACCAATTACACGATTGTTATCGTCACGCACTCCATGCAGCAGGCGGCACGTGTTTCCCAGCGTACGGCCATGTTCCATCTCGGTCACCTTGTCGAGGAAAATGAAACCGACAAGATGTTCACCAATCCGGATGACCAGCGCACGCAGGATTACATCATGGGCCGCTTCGGCTGATCGCGGCCGGCGCTTTATCGCAACCCAACAAGACTGGTGCCGCTGCGGCCCCGCTTCGGGCGGTCGCATGCAAGGCCAAGCCGGAGGAATAGACCGTGAACCAGACAACGACCCATTCGCATATTCTGTCTGCTTATGATGACGAACTGAAGTTCCTGACGCGACGCATCGCCGAGATGGGCGGTCTCGCCGAGCAGATGTGTGCTGACGCCGTGCGTGCGCTCGTCAATTCCGACGCCGCGCTTGCCCAGAAGGTCATTTCCGATGACGCTATCCTCGATCACTCCGAGCGGGAGATCGGCGACAAGGCCATCGTCACCATCGCCAAGCGCCAGCCGATGGCGGCAGACCTTCGCGAGATCATCGGCACGTTGCGTATTGCAGCGGACCTCGAACGCGTTGGCGACCTCGGCAAGAATACTGCCAAGCGTGTCATCGCGGTGGCCGGAACGGGCGTGCCGCGCAAACTCGCCCGCGGCATAGAGCACCTGTCGGAGCTGGCGCTGGTACAGCTGAAGGAAGTCCTTGACGTCTATTCGACACGTTCCGCCGAAAAGGCCAATGCCATTCGCGAGCGCGACGAGGAAATCGACGCCATGTATACCTCGCTCTTCCGCGAGCTTCTGACCTACATGATGGAAGATCCGCGCAACATCACCACCTGCACGCATCTTCTGTTCTGCGCCAAGAATATCGAGCGCATCGGTGACCATGCCACCAACATCGCCGAGACGATCTATTACATGACCACCGGCAGCCAGCCGGAAGGCGAGCGTCCGAAGGACGACAGTTCCAACACGCTCGGTTCGGTGACCGAGTAACAGACAAGCAGCGGCTTGCGGAGTTAGCATATGGTGCCCAAGATTGCAGTTGTGGAAGATGAGGAAGCGCTGAGCGTCCTGCTCCGTTACAATCTCGAGGCTGAGGGATATGACGTCGACACCATACCCCGTGGAGACGAGGCAGAGATCAGGCTGCAGGAACGTATTCCGGATCTGCTCATCCTGGATTGGATGCTTCCCGGCGTTTCCGGTATCGAACTGTGCCGTAGGCTCAGGATGCGGCCGGAAACCGAGCGCCTTCCCATCATCATGCTGACGGCGCGCGGCGAGGAAAGCGAACGGGTTCGCGGCCTCGCCACCGGCGCGGACGATTATGTGGTCAAGCCGTTTTCCACGCCGGAACTGATGGCCCGCGTCAAGGCCATGCTGCGCCGGGCCCGTCCGGAGGTTCTGTCTTCGGTGCTGAAGTGCGGCGATATCGAGCTGGATCGCGAGACGCATCGCGTTCACCGCAAAAGCCGCGAGGTGCGTCTCGGTCCGACGGAGTTCCGCCTGCTGGAATTCCTGATGACCTCTCCGGGCCGCGTGTTCTCCCGTTCGCAATTGCTGGACGGCGTCTGGGGTCACGATATCTATGTGGATGAGCGGACGGTTGACGTGCATGTCGGACGTCTGCGCAAGGCGCTCAACTTTTCCCATATGCAGGATGTCATCCGCACCGTGCGCGGTGCCGGATATTCGATGGAAGCCTGATCGGAACCGAACTGAGGGTTCCCCTCAGCATGACGTTCCGCCAAAATGAAAACGCCCGAAACCGGTCTGGTGTCGGGCCTTTTTATTTTGAACCTTCCGCAAGCACGATATTTTCATTTCTTTGACGAGCGGTTGAGAGTCCACCGAAATTCGATTGAGGGGCGAAACCCGACGACGATGAATAAGCCTTGGTGTTCTGCTGTCGCTGCCTGGGAAGCGCGGTATTTTGTCACAAAAAAACGGGCCCGAAGGCCCGTAGTTTTTGAGTGTCAAATGTGTGCCGCAACACTCAAGCCTTGCGGCGCTCGCTGACCGGTTGGTAGGCGAGTTTCGCATGGAACTTGCAATAAGGTGAAGATTCCAGAGCTTCACAGCCGCAGAAATGGAAATCGTCTTTCAGGGGGTCGCCGACCGGCCACTTGCAGGTGCGCTCCGTCAGTTCCGTCAGCGTCAGCCGGCGGGAGATCGGAGTAACGACGTTTCTGGACGGAACGTAATCGAGAATTTCCGCAGTTTCGATGCCGACCTCCTCCTGAAGAGCGGTCGCCGCGTTGGAGCGGGTCAGGATCCGAGCAGGTGCAGCGTTGACGCGGCCAGCGAAATTCGCCGTGCGCGGGGCAGGTGCAGCAGTCCGCTTGGGCGCAGAACGCGCCGACGTCACCGGCCCGCCAGCCTTGACGCGTCCGGGCAGATTAAGACGATGGACCTTGCCGATCACGGCATTGCGGCTGACGCCGCCCAGCTGAGCTGCTATCTGGCTGGCGCTCAGTCCTTCGGCCCACAATTTCTTGAGTTTCTCGACCCGCTCGTCTGTCCAGTTCATGCCGCTTCTCCGCTTTTCGCGTGTATTTCGACAGAATCCTTCTCCGTCTCGCGGGCATGCCGCGAGCGTGGTTTCTGCCTGATTTTTGGTGACTAGTTCCGCCGCAATGCAGTCTAGTAATTAGCGATTAACCTAGTGCCACGCAGACTCCGTGGCAAGAGTCGCGGGAATCATCTCGAATCGATTTTCCGGTTTTCCCCAACTTGCTGGCGAGTTGAGTCAGAAAGGCAACACCTTGGGCCTTGCGACCTGCCACCTACTAGGGCTTGAGAAGCCTAGGAAATACGGACTTTTGTTGACATCGGCAAGCGAAGTGACAATAGTGCCCCTGCCGCCGCGAGGCGGCATTTTTGATTTTCAGGCGAGGGATAACCCTCGAAGCCTATTGACAACCGTCTGACAGCGCATCCGCGCAAGGAGTGATACAGCCATGGCCGAAGCCGCCGCGCCATTGTTCGATACATTTGCAAGAGCCCCCCTCCGCTTCGAGCGAGGCGAGGGCGTCTGGCTGTACACGGAAAGCGGCGAGCGATATCTCGATTTTGCGGCCGGCGTTGCCGTCAATTCGCTGGGCCATGCCCACCCGCACCTTGTCGACGCGATCAAGACGCAGGCCGAAAAGGTCTGGCATGTCTCGAACCTCTATGAAGTTCCGGGTCAGGAAAAGCTTGCCAAGCGCCTGACGGAGGAAACGTTTGCAGACAAGGTCTTCTTCACCAACTCCGGCGCGGAAGCACTGGAATGTGCAATCAAGACCGCGCGTCGTTATCATTATTCCAAGGGCCACCCGGAAAAGTTCCGGATTATCACCTTCGAAGGCGCCTTCCATGGTCGTACGCTTGCAACGATCGCAGCCGGCGGCCAGCAGAAATATCTCGAAGGTTTCGGTCCCAAGGTCGAAGGCTTTGACCAGGTACCTTTCGGTGATGTCGATGCGCTGAAAGCCGCCATCACGGCCGAGACGGCAGCGCTTCTGATCGAGCCCATTCAGGGTGAGGGCGGTATTCGCGCACCCAGCAAGGAATTCCTGCAGTTACTGCGGTCGCTTTGCGACGAACACGGTCTGCTGCTGATTTTCGATGAGGTGCAGACGGGCGTTGGCCGCACGGGTAAGCTCTTTGCCTATGAACACACTGGTGTCGCCCCCGATATCATGGCGGTTGCCAAGGGCATCGGCGGTGGTTTTCCGCTGGGCGCATGCCTTGCAACGGCTGACGCCGCTTCCGGCATGACGGCAGGCGTGCATGGCACCACCTATGGCGGCAATCCGCTGGCCATGGCAGTCGGTAATGCCGTGCTTGATGTCGTCCTCTCGGACGGCTTTCTGGAAAAGGTTCGTGATGTCGCGCTGGTTTTCCGTCAGGGCCTTGCTTCGCTGAAGGACCGTTATCCTGACGTTATCGAGGAAATCCGTGGCGAAGGCCTGCTTCTCGGCATCAAGGCCAAGGTGCCGTCCGGCGAGCTCTTGCAGGCCATGCGCGCCGAGCATCTGCTGGGCGTACCAGCGGGCGATAATGTCATTCGTCTCCTGCCGCCGCTCGTCACCACGGCGGAAGAAGCCCGTGAGGGGCTGGCACGCGTGGAAGCGGCCGCCGCTTCCCTCACAGCGAAACAGGCAAAAATCGCCTGAGGAAACACTGAAGGGCGGGCCTCTTTCCTGGGGCTCGCAAGCATGGGACAGTTTGAAATGGCTTCACCTAAACATTTTCTCGACCTGTCGGCCGTCAGCTCGCAGGACCTGCGGGTAATTCTCGACGATGCCCGCGAACGCAAGGCGGCCACCAAGGCCGGAACGGCGGAAAAGCCGCTTGCCGGCAAGATGCTGGCCATGATCTTCGAAAAGCCATCCACGCGGACCCGCGTCTCCTTCGATGTGGGGATGCGCCAGCTTGGCGGCGAGACGCTATTCCTCTCTGGTACGGAAATGCAGCTCGGCCGCGCTGAAACGATCGGTGATACGGCAAAGGTGCTGTCCCGTTACGTTGACGCCATCATGATCCGCACGACAGATCATTCGCGCCTGCTCGAGCTTGCCGAACATGCGACAGTGCCTGTCATCAACGCCCTGACGGATGACACGCATCCATGCCAGATCATGGCTGACATCATGACTTTCGAAGAACATCGCGGTCCGGTCAAAGGCAAGACGATTGCGTGGACAGGGGACGGCAATAATGTCCTGCATTCTTTCGTGGAGGGCTCGGCCCGTTTCGGCTACCGTATGACGATGGCAGTGCCGATGGGCTCCGAACCGCATGACAAGTTCCTGAACTGGGCCCGCAACAATGGCGGCGAGATAATGTTGTGCCACGATGCCGACAAGGCGGTGGCGGGCGCCGATTGCGTCGTCACCGATACCTGGGTCTCCATGAATCAGGAACACAAGGCGCGCGGCCATAACATCTTCCAGCCCTATCAGGTCAATGAAGCCCTGATGGCCAAGGCGGAAAAAGACGCGCTGTTCATGCATTGCCTGCCGGCTCACCGCGGCGAAGAGGTGACGGATGCGGTGATCGACGGCCCGCAATCGGTGGTCTTCGACGAGGCGGAAAACCGCCTCCACGCGCAGAAATCCATCATCGCCTGGTGCATGGGCGTCATCTGAAAATATCACCCGTTTGATCAACGTCGGGTGGGTGCTTGAACTTCTCGGCAGCGATTACCATCTGTTGGACTTCGAAGAGGCTCGTCGGTTTTCTGGCGGGCCATCGTCACGATTTGCACGTTTTTACCCGGAAGCGGTTTCTCTTCCCGGGTCTCTGTGCGACAAGCGGAAAAAGCACATTTCGAAAGCCGGACTTTTGGACGGTAGCGGCGCCACGGCTGCGCCAGGGAGTATGACATGGCAGATGTAACGGTTGAACTGGACGATCTCGATTTTGCTGGCGACGACAAGGTCGTGCCCTTTCAGGTCGAAGGTCTGGATGTGCGCGGCCGCGCCGTGCAGGTGGGTCCGCTGCTGAATGCCATTCTCGAGCGCCACGATTACCCGGCTGCGGTCGCCCGCCTGCTGGCGGAAGCGACCGTTCTGACGGCGTTGATCGGCACATCGCTCAAGTTTTCCGGCAAGCTGACGGTACAGACCAAGGGCGACGGTCCGGTGGACCTGCTGGTGGCGGATTTCACCGCGCCGGAAAGCATGCGCGCTTATGCCCGTTTTGATGAGGAGCGGCTGGCGGAGGCGCTTGCGGCAGGGGCGACTTCGCCGGAACAATTGTTGGGCAACGGTATCCTGGCCTTCACGATCGATCAGGGCGTGGGCATGCAGCCCTATCAGGGCATCGTGCCACTCGATGGCTCGTCGCTGGAAGACATTGCCGGGGTTTATTTCCGTCAGTCGGAGCAGCTTCCAACCCGTGTGCGCCTCGGTGTGGCCGAATTCTTCGATCGCGACGGGGAAGGCAAGCCGCGTCATGGCTGGCGTGCGGGCGGCGTTATCGCCCAGTTCCTGCCGCAGGCGCCGGAGCGGCTGCGTATGCGTGACCTGCACGGCGGCGATGGCGATGAAGGCGGTCACGATGTGCAGGAGGACGATGCCTGGACGGAAGCCGTGACGCTTTTGAACACCGTGGATACGGACGAACTGACGGATCCGCAGGTGCCGGTGGAACGACTCCTCTTCAGGCTGTTCCATGAAAGCGGCGTGCGCATCTATGATCCGCAGTCCATTTTCGATCGCTGCAGCTGCTCGCGGGATAAGATCAAGGGCGTGCTCTCGGGCTTTACCGCCGAAGAGATCAAGGCAAGCGAGGAAGACGGCGCGATTGCCGTGACCTGTGAGTTCTGCTCGACCACTTATCGCTACGATGTCAGCGAATTTGAAAACGCCTGAATAAGGGCCTCGCCTGCAAAGGCGCGGTTTTTCATGGCCTGCGGGTCAGTTCAAGACCCGCATCAGCCCCGGAGAATCCAGCGAAAAAGCGGGTATGGTGACGTTGAACACTTCTCCGCTTTCCGTTTCCATCTCGTAATGTCCGAACATAAGGCCGGACGGTGTGTCCAACGGGCAGCCGGAGGAATATTCGTAGGTGTCGCCGGGCTTGAGATGCGGTTGTTCTCCCACGACACCCGGTCCGTAGACTTCGTCCACCTGACCGTTCTGGTCAGTGATATGCCAATAGCGATTGACGAGAGTAACGGGAACATCCGAGTTATTCGCGATCACGACCTTGTAGCCCCAGACGTAGCGGTCGTCATCCGGGTCGGATTGTTCTTCGAGATAATACGGATCAACCGTCACCTCGATATCCCTTGTCAGAGCACGATACATACGCGCCACACCTCGATATTTTCCCTGCCCGCTTATCCTACACTATAGGCTCTGGCTATCGTCAAGAAAATGAATGACTTGAGGGGCAGGAGCTGTCTCCCGTTGCGCTGTTTTTTACCGTTAGGGATAACGGAAAAGGTAAATAATGGTTGCCTGATACTGGCTTTCGAGGCCATCAAACGCGACATGGCCCGTCGTTCCGGCCGGGCCATGTCGATTATTGAATGAATGTCAGGCCGAAACGGCTGCCAGACCCTTTGCTAGATCCTCCAGCAGATCGTCCGTATCCTCGATGCCGCAGGAAAGGCGCAAAGTGCCGCCGGAGATGCCGAGTTCCGCCCGTGCCTCGTCTGTGAGGTTCTTGTGCGTCGTGGTGCCGGGATGGGTGATAAGGCTTTTGGCGTCGCCCAGATTGTTGGAAATCTTAACGATCTCAAGCGCGTTCTGCAGCTTGAAGGCCGCTTCTTTGCCGCCCTTAAGCTCAAAAGCCACCAGCGTCGAACCACCGGACATCTGCCGTGCAATGATGTCGGCCTGCGGGTGATCGGCGCGGCCGGGATAGATGACCTTGGCGACCTTGCCGCTATCGGCAAGGAAGTCCGCGATCTTCGAGGCGTTGGCCGTCTGCTGCTTCACGCGCAGCGGCAGCGTCTCGATGCCCTTCAGAAGCGTCCAGGCATTGAACGGCGACATGGCCGGGCCGGTGTGGCGGAAATAATCCTGCAGCTCTTCTTCGATCCATTTCTTGTCGGAAAGGATCACGCCGCCGAGGCAACGGCCCTGGCCGTCAATATGTTTGGTGGCCGAATAAACGACGATATGGGCGCCGAGTTCGAGCGGCTTCTGGAAAAGCGGTGTGGCGAAGACATTGTCAACGACCACTTTCGCACCGATCTGGTTCGCAAGCTTCGCCACGCCGGCGATATCCACCACTTCGAGTGTCGGATTGGTCGGGCTTTCGAGGAAAAACAGCTTGGTGTTTGGCTGGATTGCCTTTTCCCAGTTGCCGAGATCACGTCCGTCGATCAGCGTGCATTCGATGCCATATTTCGGCGCGAGCGTTTCAACCACCCAGCGGCAGGAGCCGAAGAGGGCACGGGCGGCAACGATATGGTCGCCGGCGCGCAGCTGACACATGATGGCGGCGGTGACGGCGGCCATGCCCGAGGCAAGTGCGCGGGCGTCTTCAGCGCCTTCCAGCAGGCACATGCGCTTTTCGAACATGTCATTGGTCGGGCTGGCGTAGCGGGCGTAGATAAAGCCGTCGGTTTCACCCTTGAAGCGCGCTTCGGCTGCTTCAGAGTTTTCGTAGACGAAGCCTTGGGTCAGATAAATCGCTTCCGACGTTTCACCGTAAGGGGAGCGTAGCGTACCGCCGTGAACGAGCTGGGTTGCCGGGCGCCATTTATTGCTCATGTGATCACCTTCAAAACAAAAAACCGGCCGCAAAAGCAGACCGGTTCCTAGCACCCGGTCTTTTTAGCCACTTGTTTAACGTGGCTGCAAGCCGACCGGCCAAATCACCACGGGATAAGCTTGCCATACTGCCGTTACCGGCTTGCGTTAATGCTTTCCTTTTGGTTTTGTCGCCGTAAAAAGGAATGACGACCATGATGAGAACCACGGGCATTTTGGCGGATGGCGCAATCCGCGCGCTGTTTGCAGGCGGCAAGCTGAAAAGCGAGGCCGATCTCGATGTCGATCAGGTGCAGCCCGCCAGCCTCGACCTCAGGCTTGGCTCCAGGGCCTATCGTGTTCGCGCAAGTTTCATGCCCGGCCCCGGAACCAAGGTCATCGACAAGCTCAATCGTCTCAGCCTGCACGAGGTGGATCTCAGCCAGGGCGCGGTGCTGGAAACCGGCTGTGTCTATATCGTTCCGCTGATGGAAAGCCTTGCGCTGCCGGCGGACATGTCCGCCTCGGCCAATCCCAAGAGTTCGACCGGTCGCCTCGATATCTTCACCCGCGTCATGACCGACAATGCGCAGGAATTCGACAAGATACCGGCGGGATACACAGGTCCGCTCTATCTGGAAATCAGCCCGCGCACCTTCCCCGTTGTGGTTCGCCGTGGCTCGCGCCTGTCGCAGATCCGTTTCCGCATTGGCCATTCGCTGCTGAGTGAAAGCGAGCTTCTGAAACTGCACGAGACGGAAACGCTGGTCGCCAGCGAAAGCCCGAACGTGACGGGCGGTGGTATCGCACTCTCGATCGACCTCAAGGGATTTGGCGAAAACGGGCTGATCGGTTATCGCGGCAAACACCATACGGCGGTGGTGGATGTCGACAAGAAGGCCCAGCACGATGTTCTCGATTTCTGGGAACCGCTCTATGCGCGCGGCCGCGCCGAACTGATCCTCGACCCGGACGAGTTCTATATTCTCGTTTCGCGCGAAGCCGTCCACGTGCCGCCGCTTTATGCGGCCGAAATGACGCCCTTCGATCCGCTGGTGGGCGAATTCCGTGTGCACTATGCCGGTTTCTTTGACCCCGGCTTCGGCCACGCGCAGGCGGGGGGCACCGGCAGCCGCGCCGTGCTGGAAGTGCGCAGCCACGAGGTGCCCTTTATCCTCGAGCATGGCCAGATCGTCGGCCGGTTGGTTTATGAGCATATGCTGCAGAAACCAGAAGGCCTTTATGGCACCGGTCTCGGCTCCAACTATCAGGCGCAGGGGCTGAAGCTCTCCAAGCACTTTCGCGCCGCATAATGAGCCCCGGCGGGTGCTTGACACCCGCCGCGAACTATCCGATGTCTTGTTTGTGGGTGCGGGTGTAGCTCAATGGTAGAGCAGCAGCTTCCCAAGCTGATGATGGGGTTTCGATTACCCTCACCCGCTCCAACGAATTCAATAACTTAGAGGATGCGACGTGTCACCCGTGTCACGTCATGTCACTTTCGCTTTTCAGCGCGCATTTCCGCGATTCGTCTGCTCGACTGCAAACCGTCGCCGCGGCTATACCTTTTTGTCATTTTCGGCGTGCTGTGTGTCGCCAATTCCTGGGCGGCTTCAAGCGACCCGGTTGCCTCTACGGTTTCTGAAACTGCACCAGCGCGCGAATCCATCGACCACACATAATCAGGCACGCCGGCCGCTTTCCGCACTTTGCTGAACTTGGTCGTGTAGTGGTTATCCCGGTATGGCTTGCCGGTGTCCTCATCGATCACGACCGGCCCGATTTCGGGTATCGTGTACGCCTTCAGTGCTTCCGTCACCAGCGGCATAACGTTTAGGTCGCGAGAGGCGAGGGCGCCCGTCTTGCTCGTCTTGATGGACAGGATCATATCTTTCGAGATATCCCCAGCCGTCAGGCCGCGCCAGCGGAACGGACCACCTTCAGGCGGTGGCGACCACTCCCCAATAACATCGATGCGGCGCAAGGCCGTTTCGAATTTCAGCGCCTCGACAAACCCGATAGAGGGGCATTTCATTTCGGCGCTTTTCTTCACGATGGCCTCGCATTGCGCATAGGTCATTGCGACGGTTCGGCCGCCTGGCTGTTCGAACTGCATATCCGACAGGATAGACCGAGCTTGTGCGCAGCCGTGCAAGCGTTCCCCCGCGCCATAGGACAAGATAACCCGCAAGAGCTTGATCGCTCCAGCGGCCCGCCTGTGTCCCTTCTTGCGCCATTCCCCGAACCACTTCTTGAAGTCCGAAGCTTTCAGCACGTCGATCCGGCGCGAACCGATATTCTTTTCCAGCACGCGCAGGCTCGGTTCATAGTCCCTGATGCGCGTCGAGTGTTTGACGCTATGGAGGGAGCTGGTGGTGTCGAACTTGTATGCGTCGATCAGCGCTTTGATTGTCCCGTCGAAGGTCGGCGGAGCGCCGAGCGTTGAAATTTCGCTGCGCAGCTGGTCGGTCAGACGCCGGCACTCGGCGGCGATCTGATCTTCCGTCAAATCGTCATCCAGACGAATGGCCGAAAGCGCCGCGGGCGAACCCTTCACGGCGCGTTTCGGATCCCAATAATGGACCCTCGATCCATCTTTGTTGTCCCGGTATTTATAACCGGGCCTGTCAGTCCTCATCAAAATTGTCCTTTCCGTCTGGGGCAAGAGCGCCCAGAGGCAGGATGCGGGTGTTGCCGACGCGCTCGTCAAGGCCGTCCTGCCTGTGGATAGTGGGAATAACGGTAACAACCAGCGTCCTTAGATCAACTTGGACCGCCGCGCCTTCGCTACGGGCGGCCCTGATGATCCTTTCCATGTCCGCTTGACGGAATGCGCCGTGGCTCACTTTGCGCCTCCCTCTGATTGCTGGAACACCTCCGGATAGCGGCGCTTGGCCGTCGCCACGTAAGCCTCCATGGCCGTTTCCCCGATATCCTCCCGGATGACCTTCAGGATGGCTTCCCGGCACTCGTTCTTGTGCGCCGGTGCCGCTTTGTGCTCCTGTTTGCCCATTTCGCTCATGCGGGTGTTGATCGCCTTGATTGCTCTCTTCTTCCAGCGCTGCGCGTTCTGGGCGCGAGTTCTCCATCCGGGGAGAACGGAAGCCGGGTCTTCCTCCGCCCTGGCAATCTGGGCGGAGATGGAACCGATTTCATACTCCAGGCGGGCGACTGCCTCCCGGCAGGCATCCGCGTCTTGCAGATCGCCAATGCGGACGCCTGGCGCGACTTCGATGTCTTCGGTTTTAACGAAGTGCGGTTCGGTAGAGCGCTCTATCATCGGCTCCCCTCCATCTCACCGAACGCTTTGTAAGCCTCAGTGATTTCGCGAATGGCGGAATCTGCGAGCAGCTGCAGAGCGCAATAATCCTTTGGCTTCTCGTTGCCTCCGTCGAAAGAGGTATCGATCAATCTTTTCATGGCGTGGATGAAGCTCTCGGCCGCGCCGGCCGCATCATCAAACTTGGTGCGGGGATCGCTCATACCGAAGCCCTCCACGCCATCTGGCGAAGTCGATCGAAAAGTTCTTCCGGCATCTCGCTTGCTCCATCGTCGGTGGCGACGATGATTTGCTGTGCGACCTCCTGCGCCGTGGTGGGTACAGCATCGATAATCTGCTGCTGGAGGCTGGTGTACTCCTCGAAAATCGCATCCAACTGCTGCTTGGACTTGCCCGAGTAGTCAGAGCCCGCCTTAGCGTCCGGATTTGCAGCCCACTGGCTGAAAAGCGTGGATATCGTTTTCATGCCGCTCCTCCTTCTCGGAACGGCGCCATGTCAGCTTTTAGCGCAAGGAAGCAATCTTCGATGCTTTCGAACTCATCGTGAAACTGCGTCTCATTGTGCATGATCAGGACGGCGCGAATAACGGCCTCTTCCTTCGTCTGCGGCTTTGCTGCTTTTGCAACGCCGTCGACCATGCTGATGATGCGATTAAATCCATCCACAAGGTCGTCGACTTCCTGCATCGCCTTGCCTGTGCAACGAGGCTGGTTCTCGACGCCGGTAAGTGCGTCACGCGCTGCGGTGGCTGCAGCCATGAAAGTGTTCAACTCGTACATCGACATGAGTTCGAGGTTGTGACGGAGAACGTTGATGGTGACGACTTGCGCGTCTCGCTCGGTGCTCATGCCCGCACTCCTTCGAGAAATGCCAAGACAGCTTTAGCCATGGACTTGCCGGCGACGTCGCAGAAAACCTCCTGGTTCTGCATGTGCTTTATCGCTTCGATCGCGCCCTCGACCGATCGGGCGGGCTCGTCCCAGTTGTCGAGCTTTTCCATCCACGGGCCATATGTTTCCTCGACAAGGCTGTCTTCATTGGCTTGGGTAATCTCGTCTACCGGGATAGCCGAGAACGCGGCCAACGCCTCGCGAAAGCCTTTGATAGTGTCGAGAAGCGGGTCTTGGGGACCATGAGAAAGGCCAGAGACAACGAGCCCGGTGTAAATGCCGTGCTTGTTGATTGTCACATGGTCAATCCCCAGTTCCGGATTGGTGACGATGAGCATAGCCGCTTCATTGGTGATTTCGCGCAGACGACTTATTGGGTCGGAAGGCTTGACACCTTCATCTCGTGCGTTGCGGAACCAGTGGCCGGCGCCAGGATAAACCATCGCCATGAACTGACCGTTGGCCCAACGCGGCAGGGTTTCGGAAAGCTCGATCGCCAAACGCTCGGCACGATCAACGGGAAGTTCGGTTTCGCGCTGTTCCAGAAAGCGTAGAGCGGCGGCGACGGCGGCAACACTGACATCCGATCCTTGGAAGTCCTTATTCTCTTTCACGGCGAGACGAAGAGCCTGCAAAACTCCGTCATACGAAACGATGCTGGCTTTGCTTTCGGTAATCTCGTCAACAGCTGCGTGAAGCTCGGCTTCTTCTGCGGTGTCGGCAAGTGGCACTGACAGAGTGTTCGCCGCTGCCGTTGCAGCATTGAGGCGGGCAATAAGGCTTTCGAACGAAACTTCGTTGCCAGTTGAAACTGCAGGCGCAGTTGTGCTATTCCTATGATCGCTCATGGGACAGATCCTTGTGTGTGAGCTACGATTTCCGCGCTGCGAACGCGGCAGTCATTTCGAAACCGGCCTTTGGTTGAAGCTGCGAACTTCAGTCTGAGGCCGTTTTCATTTCCCCAGCCAGTCCAGCCTTTATCAACTCGCGTGCTGCCTCAGACTTCGTTGGCAGTCGCTTGTCGTATCTGAACTTCTGAATGGCATCTTCCTCACCCGGCGTCAGCATGACCACGAACCTGCGAGTTCTGGAGTCGCTAACCATCTGTTTACCATCTTCCGAGTTTGTCATGTTTACCATGTTTGCCATATTGATCTCGCTTTTCGTATGTGTCAACAGTCTTTGTAAAGTTTACCAACTTTGCACAGGGGCATATTGTGGCGGACGAACTCAAAGATCAGCGCGTGGTGACGATGATGTCTCCATCAGAGCTTGAGGCGATAGACGAATGGATGTTCCGAAACCGCCTGAAGTCGCGCGGTGAGGCGATAAGAAGGCTGTGCCATCTTGGAATGCGAAGTGAAGGCCAGTTGCGCGATTTATTGGAAGCCGTCACCAAAGGCCTCGAAGCTGAAAACGCAATGATCCAGCGCATAAAGGAAGGCAAATTCGAAAATCTCAGCCCTATGGACATATTCAGCGTAGGGCAGGAATTCCTGCGCGAGATATACGCGATCATAGGATCGAATATCATGGAGGGAATGGTCTTGAGGAGCGCGCCAACCTCACCGGAAGCGATAAAGGAGTCGAAAGAGATAGCTGACCGCCTCAAGGCTCTTGGGTCTACGAAAAAGCAAGTCGACACGTTCGTGGACTTTGCCAACCGGCTCCACGGCGCAAAGAAGGATGAAGAGTAGCAGAGGCTTCGTGCGTGCGTCATTTCCGTTTCTCCTCAAGCAGAAGCGTCTCGACGTTGTCGACCTCCAGCACCGGCATTAGCGATTCTGCCGTCGGCATGCTTTCGAGAAACTGGCGCGCGTCCTCGGTAGACAGGCCGCCCACCATGATCTTCTCTTGAGTTTCGAGGGAGCGGCGCTCGATCGCATTCGAAGCAGCTTTCAGCATCGCCTCCACCTGCTTTGTCGCAACGCGGCGCATCTCGGTCCTTTGCTGCTTGCTGGCTTGGCGCCCAGCGCTCTCCCAACCTAGTTGGATGGTCGGTGCAAAGTCCTTCGGAATGCCCAGCCGCTCGCACTCGGCGGCCACCTTTGCTTGAGCCTCATCGACGGCGGCTTTCGCAGCTTTGATGGAAGCGGTCCAAATCTCGCTTTCGTCGTACTGATAACGGCGATCCAACTGCTTCTCAAAGTCGGCCAGGAGCTGGGCGGCGCGAGACTTCGCCTCGCTCTTGGCGACCCGCTCGCGCTGGCGGGCAATCTTGACCAGCGTGTCGCGGTCGGTGCGTGTCATCTGTTCTTTCATTTGCTCATCCTGAAGTTACCGGCGTATCAGTTTGAACCGGCCGTTGATGCTCGGGTGTGTCGACGTAGTGGCCGTCGCTGGCGTGCACTCGCTGACGAACCGCTTGAACAGCTTGGTAATGTCGATGATCTGGTAGACGGCGAAGCTGCTGCCCTGCGCGTTCTCGTGGCTGTTCTTCACCATCGCAAAAACGGGAGGCCGGTAGGATATCGATGTCAGAACCTCGTCAACGAGCCACGCAGGCAAGCCGTACAGCTTGTTCATTCGGGTTTTGATTTCCGTCTTGGTTTCGCAGTGCTGGGGCTTCGCTTTAAGAGGCGCGGTGTCCTCTATCACAGCGACACGAGCGTCCATTGCCTTGATCGCCTGCGCGGTCTCAGCCGACTGTCGCTCAAGGTTGAGCAGAAGTTCAGCGTTCTGCATGAACATTTCTGCAGCCGTCATGGGGCGGCGCTGCGCTTGTTCCATTTCGTCAAGGCGGTCAACGATTTTTGCGCGCACGTCGATCCGGTACCCGGAGACGACAATCAGCGTTTCGCGACGAGGAAGGCGCATGCACTCGCGCTCTTCACCTTTCTTGTCGATGTAACGGGCTGAAAACTCAGCCGGTTCAAGTCCAAGCCTTTTAAGCGTCCGTCGAACATCGGCAAGGACGTTCTTGTGATCCTTGTTGCAGAACTCAGCAATTTCAACGCTGGTCATAGTGATGGCAGGAGTCGTGAGCATGTTCATCACGGTGCGTCCTTGTTGATGTCGTAGGGGAGGGGTGGGGCCGATATCGTTCGGCCCCGACGGATTACTTCGAGAACCTGCCCGCCAGGAAGCCGACGACGATCAGCAGAAAGCTGGTGACGAAGTCCAACGCGGCGGAGAGGATTGTGAACTGCATCAGGATAATCACCCCTGCTGCCGTAGCCAGGGCAATGCCCTTAAACGACCTGATCAAATCAGACATCGTAGTTTGCGAGGTTCAGGCCGAGCGTCGAAGCAATCTTCGCCAGCACTTCGCGTTCCTTGGCGTCGATGCCGCCATGGTCGGCCACGTCCAGCGCCGACAGCAAGACCGTTTCGGCCATGTCATGGTCGGCCTTGATGTCTTCGATTTCCTTGTAGAGGCCGGCGCGACCGACGCGGCCACCCTGCGCACGCTTCAGCATGGCGTCGGCGGTGCGTTCGATTTCGGCGGTCTTAAAGGCTGCAGAAAGCTGGGCGTTGGAAGTGATCGCCTTCACGGTCTGCTCGACCTCGGCGTCGGAAACGTCGCCATCCGCGGCGGCAACAAGGGCGCTTGCGGCGCAGACGGCCTCAAGGAAGTCCTTGCGACCGCTGTACTTGTTGACCGATCCAGAGAGCTTTTCTTTCAGTTTTGCGAACATGTGGTGTCCTCGTTCGGGTTAAACGCACGGCGATTTGCCGCTGCGAACGAGGTAAAGCTACGCGTAACGAATAGATGGCGTCAATAGGCGTAACGAATATTTTTATACAAAACGCATTTTACGCCACGCCAGCCAGTGCGATGAAGTGGACGGTCACGACCGAATCCGCTGGGAAAACCAATTGCTTGGGCGGGTTGAACTGTTCCAGAACAAGTTCCTGTGCATTGTGGCGAATGAACTTCTTCACGTAGGCCAAAAGCGGGCCATGCTCTTCAAGCTGGATCTGGGCGACCACATAGTCGCCTTTCCGCACGCGCCGGCTCGGATCGACAAATGCGACTTCGCCATCCTCATATCTCGGCCACATGCTTTCGCCTGATATGCCGACCCCATAGGCGCCCGACACGTCCGACAGAATCGGCGGAGCCATGACTTCAAAGAGAATGTTACCGTTCATGAGGAATTCGCCGTCTATCCCGCCTACAGCCTGCCCATAGACCGGGATGCGCGTTCCCGTTCCCCTTACCTTGTCGCCAATGACGGCGTTTGACGGCGGGGCTTCGAAAGCGGTTCTCTCGGCCTGCTTGGGTGCAGCATCGGGCTTGCCGGTTAACAACCAATCAAGAGAGACCTTGAAAAACTTCGCGTATCGCTCGGCGGCGCGAGCCAGGCCGCGCTGTCCGTTCTCGTGTGCCGCATATGTCGGGTAGCTGACCCCGATCGCCTCGGCCGCTTCACGGGCGGAGGTGTAACCGGCTGCTTTTCGGGCCTGTTCAAGGCGGGTGTGTACGTTGTTTTCGCTCATGAAAATGCGTATAGCACAGAAAAATATACGAAACGCGTAATCTTTTGTTGAAATGCAAATATACTTAACGCATAGTCAAGGCCTCTCAGCACAAATCACGGAGGCTCAAAGTGAGTGAATTGCCCCCCATTGACGGGGAATACCTCAAGAAGCTGCGCAAAGGCCGCGGCTGGTCGCAAACCCAGATGGCCGATTATCTCGGCGTCTCCCAGGCGCGCATCTCGAAATTCGAGATCGGCGCGAAGATCGGCAAGCCCTACCAGAAACTTCTCATGCAGCTTGTTCTGGCTCCCCCGCCAGAGGGCAAGAGGGCTTCTTGATGGCCCGTATTCGCAGCATCCATCCCCCGATATTTTCAGACGAGGCGTTCGTGTCCTGCTCGGTCACAGCCCGCCTGCTTGTGATCGGGCTGTGGACTGAAGCTGACGACAAGGGCGTGTTCGAATGGAAACCCTTGTCGCTGAAAATGCGCATTTTCCCAGCAGACGCTTTTGACATCGACATGATGTCTGGATGGCTGGCCGAACTGAGCAAAGCGAACATCGTCTGTAGTTTCGAGGCGGACGGAAAGACCTATGGCGCGATCCGGAACTTCCGAAAATATCAGCGACCGCAAAAGCCAAACGACATTCATCCTCTCCCTGAAAACCTCCGCTCTTACGTCGCTCTTTCCTATACCGCTCCTGTACCGGTCGCGGAACAGTCGCGTACCGGTAGAAGAAAACCAAAACAGATGGAGGATGAAGGAGGGAAGAGGAAGGAGGTAAACACATCAGAACATAGCCACGAACTGGAAGCTCAAGAGGATACGTATCCGCAAGACAGCTTCTCTCATGGATATGATGTTGAGACCGGCGAACTCCTCCCTGACTGGTTCGTAGAAGATGAGGCCGCACGATGAGCCGCGACCTGATCGAACAGACTAAAGGAAAATGGCGCGGCATCCTTGTTCACGCGGGGATTTCCGAGAGCTATCTGACCGGAAAAAAAGGACCGTGCCCGATCTGCAAAGACGGCGTGGACCGGTTCCGCTTCGATGATAAGGGCGGCTCCGGTTCCTACATCTGCAACCAGTGCGGCGCAGGTTACGGAATCCATCTTCTACAAAGGGCCACCGGCCTCGATTACGCTCGCGCCTGCATGCTGATCGAGAACGCCGCGCCGTCGGTGCAACGGTCGCAGCCCGCTTCCCGGCCATCATCTGAAAGCGTGCTTGCCAAGGCAAAAGCGCTCTGGAACGAAGGCGCTGGCATTGCTGAAACGACGGCGACCGCCTTTCATCTTCGAAATCGTGGCCTGTCCCTCGATATCCTCCCGCGCTCAATCCGGCACCATGACCGCGTCATGTATCTGGAAGACGGCGAGTTTCATGGCCGCCTGCCGGCGATGCTGTCGCTCATTCAAGCGCCCGACGGCCGGCCCTGCGGCGTGCATCGGACATATCTCACTGCGGACGGTCGTAAGGCACCGGTGCCGTCGCCCCGCAAAATCATGGGAACGCTGCCGGATGGCTCGGCCGTCCGCCTGGCGCCAGCTGCGGAAGCGATCGGCATAGCAGAAGGCATAGAGACCGCGCTGGCCGCCCGCCAGAAATTCGGTGTGCCTGTCTGGTCGGCGCTGACCGCCAACAATCTTGAAAAGTGGGTGCCGCCAGAAGGCACGAGCCATGTGTTCGTGTTTGGCGACAACGACAGAAGCTTCACGGGGCAGGCTGCGGCCTTCGTCCTGGCGAAGCGCCTCAAGCAGCAAGGTTTCACAATCGAAGTTCATATCCCTCCCTGCCTCGGCACGGACTGGAATGACGAACCAATGGGTGCCAGATGACCAAGCTTGTGCATATCGAACCGGGCCAGTGGGTTTTGTCATTCCACCAGCCTTACGGACTCTATGATGGAAAGACGATGGAAAGCCGCCTTGAAGAAATGGCTTTCCGGCATTGGATGGACGGCACCAGCGCCGACGAGATGTTTTTCGTGATGCAGGTCCAGAAGGTAATGCCGAAGACCTTCACGGTGTCGGGGAGTGGCCGTTACATCAGCGACGGCCAGCGCCTCGATCGCTTCAACGTCGTCGCCGCTCTGCAATCGAGGAATGCGGCGCTTGCCCTGCGCGATAAGCTCTTCGGAATTGGTGAGGATGCCGGCGACCGCGTCGAAAAGGAAATGTATCGCCGCATCCGGAAGTTCGAAGAAAGAGAGCGCGCGAAGGGCCTCAAGCGCGTTCATCGCTGCCTCCCTCAGTTTTTCGGGGGTGGCGAATGACGGACTTCAACACCATTGCCGACCGGGTAGTCGAGGAACTGCAAAAGCGCGGACTGCCGGAAACAGACGACGCTACCGCGGAGCGCGTGGCTATCATCATTGCAAGCGAGTTTCCAACAGCCGTGGCCGAGCATGTGAGGCTGGCCATCAGCGCGGTCAACACTCGCATTATGTCGGGCGAATTGCGATCGGTGGAAACGCTGCGCGCCATTAAGCCCGTCGGCACAAACGGCCTGGACGTCGGGGAGCCCGAGAACATCGAGCCGATCTGCATGAGCGTCGACCCTGCAACCTTGTTTGTCGATCCTATGTATCAGCGCTCGATAGGAGAACGCGGCCTGAAACAAATCCGGCGCATCATTGAAAGCTGGGACTGGAACAAGTTTAAGCCGCCAGCCTGCGCTTATGCCATCCATTGCGGCCAGACAGTTCTCAAGGTCTTCGACGGCCAGCACACGGCCATCGCAGCCGCCAGCCACCCCGGAATTGCCGAGATCCCGGTGATGATCCACGAGGCCAAAGAGACTGCAGCGCAAGCCGCCGCCTTTGTCGGCCAGAACACAAACCGGCTCACTGTCACACCTTTGCAGCTTCACCACTCGGCGCTTGTGGCCGGTGACATCGACGCCCAGACCGTCGCGCAAGTCTGCGAGCGCGCCGGCGTCCGCATCTTGCGGTTCTCTCCGAAAACTTTTGAACCGGGCGACACGGTGGCCATCAATGCGATCACGCAGCTGGTCGACAAGCGCGGCGCGATGAAAGCACGCATCATTCTCGAGGTGCTTACCAGGGCAGAGATGGCGCCGATCGTCACGCCTCAGATTAAGGCCGTCGAGTTGCTTCTGACAGACGAGGAGTATTGCCACGACATCAGCGCCGAGAACCTGACGGCTGCGATTGCTGCCGACTGGTTCGCAGATCATGACGCTGCCAAGCAGATGGCGCTGACACACAAATGGCCGTTCTGGAAGGCGCTGGCCATTACCTGGTTCCGGAAAACCAAGAAGACAAGAAAGGTCGCATGATGATTTACCTTAAAGCCGCCGCGCTTCTCGCTCTTTTGCTCACAGCCGCCGCACTTGTCCTGTTCGGGACCGCTTACGTGATTGTGGCCTTCTCCCTCCCATCCGGATTGTTCCCCGTATTTATCGCTGTCATGGCGGCCTCCACTGGCATCTACATGATGATTTTGGGAGAGCTTCGCAAAAGGGAAAAGACCCGATCTAGCCAAGGCGTCTCTCGATTGATGGAAGAAACGCTGAAAGACACACGGTGCCCGCGCCCCGCGAATGGGCAGCCTTGGGACCAGTGCGCAGGAGACTGCATCAAGCTCGGGCTTTGCGGTTGCCACGTTGGCTTCGCGTTGGGTGTGACGCACAGTGGAGGAAAGCAGCCATGACATACACATTCCCGCCCTCGCTGCACCCATTGCGCGATTACCTGAAGAGCCAAGGCGCTGACACCCGCGCTTTCGTTTCCGCTCGTCAGGCAGCATTCATGGCGCAGCAGCTGCTCGGCACGCGCGTCAAGTTCCCTGAAAAAGGCGCTGACATGACATCGACGCTCTTTCTGATCCAGAAGGCCGTCACGGAAAAAGGTATTGCCACCATGGCAACACCTTCACCCACGAAGAGCAAAAAGAAGAAGGCCAAATCTTCATACGCGAACCTCAAGAGGGATAAGCCGGATTTCAGCCCGGAGGTCTTTGCCGAAGGCGTGCATATCTTCTGTGACGGAGCCTCCATTCCTAATCCGGGCGTCGGCGGCTGGGGCGTCGTTGTTTATGAGAACGGCCAGGAACTCTGGACTGTTTACGGAGGCGATCCAGAGACTACAAACAACCAGATGGAGCTAATCGGCCTGCTGAACGCCATCAAAGAAGCTTGGACGATTCTTGCTGACTATGGCGAGATGACCATCTGGTGCGACAGCCAATATTGCGTCGAAGGCGTCAACGTCTGGATGAAGACATGGAAGTCGCGTGGATGGAGCAAGCGCAAATTGAACAGCCCGAAACGGGAAGATGGGGGAATCGCTAACCTCGATCTGTGGAAGGCGATAGACGAAGCACTGAAGGACGTCCCGAGCTATGGCTGCGATCTGCACATAAAGTGGGTCAAGGGCCACGACGGCATAGCCGGCAATGAACGCGCCGACGAGTTGGCAGAGCGAGGCAGGCAGCAGATTCTGGAACGGCAATCTGTTGAGCTTGGACTGCTTGATGACGTGAACGAGCTCGATGCGAGGTTTCGTCAGATTATGGGGGCGGTGTGAGACATACCGTCAACATCTTCAAGGTGGCTCGAGAATGCGGCGTCATCCTTCGCGACTGGCGGCACCACAGCCCGACCAGTCGGAAGGGGCGCGAATGCTTCTGTAAGCCCACTGTACGCGAAATCGGCCAGCGTCACGGCGAAGACCATCTGCGCCTTGTCCTGATGCTCATCACCGGCAACCCGCGAAACTCTGGCGAGCTTTACGCCGACGTTATCAAGGCGGTGTCCCGGCTGCTGGCTGCAAATCCAGACCTGATGCGCCGGCCGTCGCTGGTGGCGGACTTCAATCAAATTGACCTGAGCGCCATGCGGCGTGGCGCTCGATCGATGAAATACGGAATGGCGGCAAGTGACGAGATCCTTGGCGCCCTGAGAATGCATTTCGGCCTGTGGCCATATCGAGGAGAAGCGGCATGATGACGGTATTCGCTGAGTGGACATATGAACAGGTGCGTGCGCAGATCATTGAGGCGGCTCACACGCTGCGCGCTTCTCCGGCCGATGCTGGGCCGGGACTGAAGACCGGCGCCATGGCATCGGTGTTGCACGAGATGGTCGGCGCATTCGGAGAGAGCGAGCATAACGTTCGTCGCGCGCCGCCATCAGCAGGTGCGATAAGCCGGATGTATCAGGTCTGGGACTGGATAAATGCCTACCTGGATGAGGACGCCCGCAAGCTGGTTTACGAATACAGCTTCATCAAAACCCGCAAAGGCATCTACATCGAGGCCTATTTGCGAAAAATCGACATGTCGAGAAGTACTTTCGAACGTCGAATTCAATCGCATTGTCAACAGATTGCGGACAATCTAAACCAAAAGCATCAAATCCGGTTGACAGTGGCGCTGGACGGCGTGACGGAAACCGGCGTAGAACGTGCATCAACAACGGTAAATTCAAAGAAATGCGCCACGGACTGGCGAGATGATGAAGTTACCGGCCAGAAGGAAAAGGTGAGGGCTGATAACCTCGCTTACGCCCAATGGCGCAACGAACGCCGGCGGCAGCTTCTGGAGCGTGCCGAACGGTAGGCCGCAATCGACCCTTCTCCCCTTGCGGAGAATTCGAACACCGGGATACCGGGCGCGGCGTATATCGCGATTATCCCCGACAGGAGACGCCTTCGGGCCTTGTCCTCTCGTGGAGACGGAGAGCCGCGCCAGGCGCCCTACGCGGGACTAAGCCGGGTTAAAGCCACAGCCTGGGACACATGGACGCCCGGGGAAACAGCGGCAGGAATGAAGCAGGCAGGGCAAACGGTAAGCCGCGCGGCTCATAACCGCGAAACATCCGGTTCAATTCCGGAGCCTGCAACCAGTCATCCAAGGGCTATCGGATTTTGCCTTCGAAAATCCTGATCTGGGCCGCCTTCAACTCATCGAGCGACCAGCGTTGAAGCGTCAAAGACATGTCCATGAAGACAGGGTAGGGAATGATCTCGGGACGGCCGAGCTGGTGAGCCCATTTCTCGGCCACTCTTTCGGCCGCCAAGGCGTGGATTTTACGAAACGTCGCCGCACCGGTCTCGATTGCAACATAGGCACTTTTGCTCAGGCCCATTTCTTCGGCCATAGTCGGCTGCGTGAACTCAAGCCGGCGCCTGATCGCAACCATTTGGTCTCTGGTAATGTAGAGCTTATGCACTTCCTTGGTTTCGTCGCTGAAGTATTTCTCTTTCATTGAAGGTTCCTTTCGAGTTTGCTATCTTGGGAACCGGAAGGAAGTGCTAGTTCCTCCCGGCCCCCAGTTAGCGGCTAATGGTGATTGTCAGTCGCCATTTTCCGAACCGGACTTGGATGCTGAGCTTGACGCTCATGGGTGCCTCCTAGTCCCCGAAGCTTGATTGCTTCGGCAATCAATAAGTACCAGTTTCTGTAACTTTCGCAATCGAAAAGTTACAGTTTCTAGAACTTTTTAAGTCGTCCGGTTATGCTGGGCGGCTTTTCTTATTTCATGGCCACATGGAGAGAGCGATGACACGGTTCCCGTACACGCGCCTGGCGATTGCCCGTTTGTTCGCAAACCTTGCTCTCGTAGCTTTGCCCAAAGAGGAGCGCGGTTGCCTTGATGTAGGGTTCACCTTTGCGGACCTGCTGAAGCATCGAGCTTTCACCATCCGGCCTCGCCAGTCTGAAGCGCAGTCCACCCCTTGACCAACACCGAGCAGAGCGGGAGCTAGTCCATAAGACGATCGATCGCAGACTGTAGATTGCAGATAGCTCGGTCTTCTTCGGCTATCGCGTCCTCAATCGTTCTGCCGTCGTCAAATGTGAAGTTTAATCCGCTTTGAGACAGATCCAAAAGCGTTTCCATATGCCGCATCTTTTCATTCATCATTACAATGAATGCGTCTCTCAGCCTGTTTGTGTTCATCCCATCCCCCAAGGTTATCCATGCCTTCAATCAAGCACGGCACCTGTGCGATAAGCAAGGCTCTGGGCAATCATGCATATGGTCTGGATGACCGTGCAGATAAGCATTGGAAGTCCATAGTCCATTTGTTGGATCCTTTCATGATCTTCTGATGGTGGGCTTTAAGCGGTGTTGCCGGCCAATGACGGGCAGAGATTCCGCAAGAGCGCTTAAAACGTCCAGTGGAGTCACATCATTTTTTGGCCCCGTTATTCCGAATAGGGTCCAGCAGTAATTCACCCCCTGGAAACAGGGGTTCGCAGCCCCGCAGTAATGGCGGGGTTTTTTCATGGCCAAACCCAGAGAGGAAAGAGGCAATGGACCCGCAGTCAATCTCCCAGACATTCGCACCGCGCCCGCTGGATGAAAAACAGAAGACGGCAATCGATACAGCATCGCTGCGCTTCTCCCAGATCGAGGAGGTGCTGAACAGCCTTCCGAAGTCCCGGCTGGTGTCGGTCGCGCTGACCGAGATCGAGAAGACGGCGCTTGTCGTCAATAAGGCGATCAGCCGCGCCAACGACGGCAGGGAGGGCTGATCATGGCGATGGACCACACGATGGCAAGGAACAACCTCGCCGGCTCGCTGAACAATCACGTCGAGCGTCTGGACTATTCCGGCCTGTCAAATACCGCTGGTGACAGCGTTCCTCCAAGAACTCCAGTGGATCGTATCGCAAAGGCGCTGTCTGAAGCCCGCGAAGTCTCTGCCCGTGTTCAGTTGATCGTCGCTAACCTCGTCGGCAGCAAACCAGCCTGCGAAGCTAAAGGCGATTGGGACGGCGGGATAATGGCCAGCCAAGGCGTTGTGATCGATCTGGCCGACAATGCCGACGGTGCCCTAAACGAACTGCGCCGTGCGAACGACGAGCTTTCGCGTCTGTCGAAGGTTCTCGGGCTCGGGCTTTAACATCTTCATGGGCGAGCGGACGATCCTAGCCTCGTCAACCGGTACGAGGAACAAGGCATTGCTCACGGCTTAGAACCATGCGCCGTCCGCTCGACAGGTGTTTCACCTGGCATATGGGGGCGCAAAGCAACGCAAACCGGGCTTCAACAGGATTTCAGATGGTGGCCTCAATACGGGTTCTCGATACGAAGGCGGCTGCAAAGGCTGAAGTCGTAGAGGAAGCGAAGCGCATTCTGGCAATGGCTGAGCGGGGCGAGATTGTTGACCTCTCATGGTCTGCGGCAAAGGTCGACGGCTCTGTCCTCTCGTCCTTCACCGCAACAGAGGATGCGCATAGGCGGATTGCATCGGTGTCCCGCCTTCTGCATCGCCTCCATCTGATGTCAGACGAACAGGCAGAGTAAGACATGGGTAGGCCAACCAAATTCAACCAGGCCACCGCCGACGCGATATGTGATCGGCTCGCAAGCGGCCTCAGTCTGCGCCGGATTTGCCGCAATAGTGCCATGCCGAACAAGGCGACGGTGTTTAGATGGCTGGCTGCAAACAGCGAGTTTAGCGACCAGTACGCGCGCGCACGCGAATCCCAGGCCGATCTTCTGGTCGATGAGATGATCGACATTGCCGACCAACCCAAGATTGGCAAGAAAACGAAGCGGACTTCAGACGGGAAACTGGAAGAAACCACCTTCGACATGACCGAGCATCGCCGGCTGCAGATCGAGACGCGCAAATGGGTTGCGGCTCGCATGCGCCCGAAGAAATACGGCGACAAGATCGATGTCGAGCAGAAGACGACGCTTGAGGCTGGCGACAGTGTCATGGCGCTGATGAAGGCGATCGATGGGCGAACCCGCACTAAGTGAGGATATCGTTGCGCTGTGGTCTGACCGCCGCTGGCGCCTGAATAACCTCTATTACATCAAGGACAAGCACGGCAATGTCGTCTTGTTCAAGATGAACCCGGCGCAGGAAAAGCTGCTGGATGAGCTTCATTATCTGAACATCATCCTCAAGGCGCGGCAGATGGGTTTCTCGACCTTCATTCTGCTGCTGGCGCTGGACTGCTGCATATTCAATTCGAACTTCGCGGCCGGTCTGATCGCTGACACGAAGAAGAACGCGCAAAACCTGCTTGAGCGCATCAAGTACGCTTATGAAAAGCTGCCGCTGCCGATCCAGCGCACGGTTCAAATCGTGTCGGACAACTCGACAGAGATCGAGTTCAGCAACGGCTCGGGCGTTGAGGTAGGCGTGTCGCTGCGATCCGGCACGAAGAACTTTCTGCATATCTCCGAATACGGGAAGATTTGCGCCAAGACGCCTGACAAGGCCAAGGAAGTGAAGTCCGGTTCGCTGAACACTCTTGCGGCCGGGCAGCTGGGCTTCATCGAGAGCACGGCAGAAGGGCGGGGTGGCGACTTTTACGAGAAGGTGCAGGCGTCTCGCAAGATTCTGGATGCTGGCCGCGAGCCAGGCGACATGGATTACAGGTTCCATTTCTTCGCGTGGTGGCAAGATGGCTCATACCAACTGAGCAAGCCAACGCTGATCACTGACGAGGACGAAGTCTATTTCGCGGGTCTGGAAGCGGAACACGGCATAACGCTCACGATGCCCCAGAAATGGTGGTACGTGGCCAAGAAGGCGGAGCAGGGGGAGGATATGTGGAAAGAGTTCCCGTCCACTCCTGACGAAGCTTTCAGGGCCGCAAAGGAAGGTGCCTATTTCGGCAAGGAGATGCGCACGCTGCGCCAGTTGGGCCGGATTGGTTCTTTCCCGTTCGTGCCGAACATCGCCGTCAACACGTTCTGGGATTTCGGTCTGGGCGACAACCAGACGATATGGCTGCATCAAGAGGTGGCGGGAGAGCATCGGTTCCCCGGCTATTTCGAAGACAGCGGTATGGGCCTCGGCCACTATTTCAACCTGCTCGATAAATGGGCGGCACAGCGCGGCGCACGGTGGGGAAAGCACTACGGGCCGCATGACGTTGACCATCGACGCCAGACGACGACAGCGGGGCAGGCAGAGACCATCAAGACGATGTCGGCCAAGCAGGGCTTCATCTTCGAGACGGTCGAGCGCAATCCGGACAAGATAAATTCCATCATGGGTGTTCGTGCCAAGCTGCCCAGCTGCTGCTTCGATGAAGTGGGCGCGGCGCAGGGCATTATCCATCTGGAAAACTACAGCCGCGATTGGGACGAAAAGCTGGGCGTTTGGCGCAGCTACCCACGGCATGACGCGCACAGCCATGGCGCTGACGGGTTCATGACATTCACAGACGGCTACAAGACGCCGCCCAAGCCAAACGGCGAATGGGACAAGTTCAAGCAACAAAAGGTGGCCTAATGCCCGAAGCACAAGACGACAAGCGGAACGGCGCGCTGACGGCTGCTGTCTCGCACCTTGTGAAAGAGTGCGAAAGCTATCGCGAAGAACTGTCGATCGACCGCGACAAGGCGATGGAATACTTCGACGGCAAGATGGATGACGTGCCGGTCATCGACGGCCGGTCGAAGGTCGTTTCCCGCGACGTGCGCGCTCATATCAAGAAGGTGTTGCCGTCGCTCATCCGCACGATCCTCGGCAATGACCAGGTGGCCGAATTTCAGCCGATGGGTGAAGGCGATGAGGAGTATGCAGACCAGGCTTCCGACTTCATCAGCAACGTGGTCTTTCCGGAGAGCGATGGATACGAAGCTGTCGAGGATGCGATCCATGATGCTCTCAAACTTCGCAATGGCATCATCCGCTGGTGGCACGAAAAGAAGGACAGCGTACAGGTAACGCAGCACACCGGCCTTGATGAAATGGCGCTGGTGCAGCTGATCAGCGATGACGACGTCACGGTGCTTGAGCAGGATCAACGTGTCGAGATGGTCGACGTTGAAGGTCAAGGCCCGACGCCGTCGCCGGTCTACGATGTCAAAATCAGGAAACGCTTCACGAACGGACGCACACGCCTCGGCGCTGTCCCTCCCGAGCAGCTGCTTGTCCATCCTGACGCCATGTGCATCGAGGAAAGCCCGCTCACTGGCATCAACATGCGCCAGCGCCGTTCTGACCTTGTGGCAATGGGCTATGACCGTGATTTGGTCGACAGCCTGCCGATTGCCGGGACAACGAGCGATCAGGACGATGAAGAAAGCACCCGTCGCCGTGATTTGATCAACGACGACAATGCCACGGCTGCCAAGGCCATGCAGGAAGTCGAGTATTACGAGCTCTATGTTCGGTACGACGCCGACGACGACGGAATCGCAGAACTCCGCAGGCTGATTTATGCCGGTGCCATCAAGGAGGAATATCTTCTCGAAAACGAGGAATGGGACGATGTCCCGTTTGCCGACATCATCTCGGAACGCCGACCGCACCAGCGCGAAGGCTCCTCGGTTGCCGACGACACGATGGAAGGCCAGAAGGTCAAGACCGTTCTTCTGCGTGAAACGCTCGATAACATCTATTGGCAGAACAAGCCGCAGCCGATCGTGGACGAGCAGGCCGTAGTCAATCCGGATGCGGTGCTCAACCCTGCTTTCGGCAAGCCGATACGTGTGACAGGGGGAACCGACGTTCGCTCGGCTCTCGGATTTACGCAGGTGCCTTTCGTCGGCGGACAGTCGTTCCAGATGCTGGATTACTTCGACCGCGAGATGTCGGATGTCACCGGCATATCTGACGCCTCGGGTGGTCTCGCACCGGATGCGCTGCAGAATGTCACGGCCAAGGCTTCATCCATGGTCGAGCAGGCTGGAATCGCCCAGACCGAACTCATGGCGCGCACCATAGCCCGTGGCCTTGTTCCGGTCTTTAAGGGCCTTCTGAAGCTGACAATCAAGCATCAGGACAAGCCGCGCACGGTTCGCCTTCGCAAGAAGTGGGTCACGTTCGATCCCAAGCCCTGGAACTCGGGCATGGATGTCATCGTCAACACCGGCCTTGGCGCTGGCACGCGCGAGCGTGACATGATGATGATGCAGATGATCGTCGGGCTTCAGGAAAAGCTCCTGTCGCAGCTGGGCGCGGTGAATAACCCGTTCGTGACGCCTAAGAACATGTTCAACGCGCTGACCAAGCTTGTTCAGGCCTCGGGAATGCGTTCCACAGATCAGTTCTTCACCGAACCGACTGAGGAGCAGATTAACAAGCTCATCGCGCAGCAAAGCAATCAGCCGAATCCGGAAATGGAGAAGCTGAAGCAGCAGCAGGCCAAGGCCGACATGGACGCGAAGATCGAGTAGCAGAAAATCGAGAGTAACGAGCGGATCGAGATGGCGAAGCTGCAGCAGGAATATCAGCTAAAGCGCTACCAGATCGATCAGGAAATCCAGTTGAAGCAGCGCCAGAACGTGGCGCAGGCATTGACCGGGCAAACCGTTACGTCCGTCCAACTTGGAGGCATGGCAGGATGAGGGATGAAGAGAAAACGGCAGCTGCACGCGCGCTGCTCGACAATCCCCTGTTTCATCTCCTGATGGACGATATCGAGGCGGCGGCCATCAACGGCTGCATCAACGCCAAGGTGACAGATCACGAGACGCGGGCCGGCTATGCCGCGGAAGCCCGCGCTATCAGAAATTTGCGCAGCAAGCTCAACCACCTTGCGGAGGAAGCAAAGGCTGGCGCGAACCGAGCACCCGCATAACGCCGGTGCGACCAACCCCATAAGGGAAAAACCATGACAATTAACGATAGTGCCAACCTGCCGGATGACGGCGGGAGCAAAACCGTTGAACCCTCGGACATCGACAACCCCTCCGCGCTTAACTTCTGGGAGCCTGAAGAAGACGATCAGGCCAACTCGGAACAAAGTGGCGACGGGATCGCAAACGAGACCGGTGCGGCCGAAGACGACATCGACGGCCAAGAGACCGATGCACTCGCAGGCGATGACAACGAAGACGACGACGATACCGGAAACGACGACACTGGTGCCGACGCAGAATTCGATGACACGCTGGTAACGCTCAAGGGCGGAGAGCAGGTTCCTGTCAAGGAACTGAAGCTCGGTTACATGCGAGAGCGCGATTACCGCCTCAAAACCCAGGAAACGGCCAACCGCGGCCGGGAACTGGAAGCTCTATCCTCCCGCGTGGTCAACACGGCCAACGCATTCGCGCAATTCCTTGCCAGCCAGTTGCCGCCAGAACCGTCTCACGATCTGGCGATACAGAACCCGACCGAGTACACCCGCCAGAAGGCAATCTTTGATAACGCGATGGGTCGCGTGAACCAGATTTTGCAGATGGGGGCCGAACCTCAGGCGGTTGTTCAACAGCTGACCGGCGAACAGCGCAATGAGATGCTTCGACAGGAAAGCGAACGCTTGGCTGAAGCATTCCCTCAGACCGCTAAGCCGGAAGAGCGCGAAAAGTTCTTCGAGGACGCATTCGACACTGCGCGCCAGTTGGGTTTCACCGACGATGAAATGGCCGACGTGACCGATCACCGATATTTCAAGCTCGCCCACTACGCGCGGCTCGGCATGCAGGCCGAAGCGGCGAAGAAAAAGGCGTTGGAAAAGGTGAACAGCGCTCCTCCTGCTGCCCCGGCGCGCAAGGCCCAAGGCCAGAACGCCCAGCAGAGCCGGAAGAACAGGGATGCGATGGAGAAGCTGACCCGAACGGGCTCGCTCAAGGACGCGATGAATATCGACTTCTGATCGGACATCGCAGCGGGCCTTTTGAACCCACTACTCCGAGGTAACTGTTATGGCAGTCATTACGAACACCGTCCGCACCACGAACGCGGTCGGAAACCGCGAAGAGCTTTCCGACGTTGTGTCGCGCATCACGCCGGAAGACACCCCGATCTATTCCATGATCGAGAAGGGCAAGACCAAGTCCGTCCATCCCGAATGGGAAACCGACGACTTGGCCGCACCCGGCGAAAACGCCCGTGAAGAAGGCGAAGAATACGACTTCGACAAGGTCGATCCCCCGGCCCGCGTCGGCAACTACACGCAGATTCTGCGCAAGAGCTGGATCATCTCCGGCACGCAGGAAGAAGTGGACGAAGCCGGCAAGATCCAGAAGCGTAAGTACCAGAAGGCGAAGAAGGGCGTCGAAATCCGCAAGGATACCGAATACGCCATTGTTTCGAACCAGGGCTCCGTCGGCGGTGCTGTCCGTCGCCTGGGCGGCTTGCCCAGCTGGATCGTCAGCAACGTTTCGCGCGGTGCTGGTGGTGCAAACGGCGGCTTTGTCGGCGGCTTCACTGTCCCGGCAACGAACGGCACGCAGCGCGCCTTCACGAAGGACATTCTCGACAACGTGATGCAGCAGGGCTTCAACAACGGGGCCAAGTTCAAGCACGTCGTCGGTTCGGCATTCGTGAAGTCCACGTTCGTGAAGTTCATGTCCGACGCCAACGTCGCGCCGTTCCGGTACGCCGTCGAGTCGAAGGGCCAGCGCAACACCATCGTGGCAACGGCTGACTTTTACGAAGGTCCGTTCGGCAAGGTTCTGGTTCACCCCAGCACCATCCAGTCGACGCCGGCGCTCGCCCGCAACGCCTTCTTCATCGATACCGACTTCCTTGAATTCCTCTGGCTCCGCAAGATTCAGGAAGACACGAAGGTCGCAAAAACCGGTGACGCCGACAAGGGCGTGATCATCGGTGAAGGCACGCTCAAGGTTGCCAATGAAAAGGGCCTCGGCATCGCCGCTGACCTCTTCGGCATCTCGGCTTCGCAGTAAGGAGAAACGAACATGCCGACTTATCTTCCCTTCGTCGTCACGGCGGCCACGCTCGCCCTCAACGCTTCCACCCACGGCACCCCGGCGGCAGTTGTCGTCAACCGTGCCGCGGGCTCGACGCTCGTTCTGCCGGCCGCCTATGGCTCCGGTACCGAGTTCGACATCATGGTGGGCGCCACCATCACCTCCAACAACCTGATCATCCAGGTGGCCAATTCGTCCGACGTGATGACTGGCAATTGCGTGATGCTGCAGGACGCTGGCGATACCGTCGCTGGCTTCGAAACCGCTGCCGATACCGACACGATCACCATGAACGGCTCTACCAAGGGCGGTATTCGTGGCGACCGCATCCGCCTCAAGGATATCGCGAACAACACCTGGCAGGTGCAGATCATCGCGGCCGGTACCGGAACCGAAGTCACACCGTTCTCCGCAGCGGTTTGATCCTGAAACGAGGGGTGGCGAAAGCTGCCCCTTTCCTTTTCGAGGAGAAAAGACATGTCGAAGAATGAAACCCCGCTCGATCCGGGCGTTGCATCCACCACCGATCAGGCGCCGATTGTTCCGGAAGGCGCAGCGCCGCCCAAGGTCGAGGGCATCACGCCCGGCGATACGCCAAGCCCTGTGCTCAAGACGGAAGAGCCAAAGGCGAAAGAGAAGGCGACAAAGGTTCGTCTCAAGTTCGATTACTGGCCCGAAGAAGGCGTGCGAGAGCCCGCCGGCAAGGTGATCGCTCTGCCGATGAGCAAAGCGAAGGAACTTGTCAGCCAGGGCAAGGCAGAACGGCCTCTTGAGGACGATTGATCATGAAGATTACGGACGGCCAGTGGGAACTCCACGATTACGACTTTGCCACTGGCCGCTCGGTCTGGCGCTTCTTTGATGGGCAGGAGATGCATTTCCGTATCGACACGCCCGTCGACAACATCGTCAGGGAAAACGAATTCACCCGCAATGCGACCTCGGGCAATGCATTTGGTGATTGGGTGAAGGTCGCATCGATCCCCCTCAATCACGCGCATGAACAGAACCTCGTCAGGGCGCACAGCGAAGGCGACGACGCTTATGTGAGCCGATGGCTCAACGATGGCGACAATCGCGCCTGGCGGTCATTTGAGGGCCGTGTGTGATGGCCGAGCGGACCATAGCCGAAGAAATCAAGGCGCTTGAGGCTCGATGCCCCGACAAGGAAGCCGACCCGGAAGGTTATCGGCGCAACGTCGAGCGGCGCGCGGCGCTGTCGGACAAGCGGCGCATGTATCAGACATCAGGATGGAAGGTGGCATAATGGCAGCGATCAGCGATTATTCCTCCCTTCTTATCGACGCCAGCGAATACGCCAAGCGCGATGATGTCTCTCACCTGTTTCAGCGGTTTGTCGGGCTGGCCGAAGGCAAGATGAACCGCGTTCTGCGCACGGCTGACATGGAGACAGCCGGAACTGTGGTTTTGACCAACGGCGACGGCGACCTGCCAGCCGATTTCCTTGAGGCCAGAGAGGTTTTGACGCCAGACGGCAGAAACATCGGCGCATGGTCTTTGCAAGCGCTGACAGCCCGCTACCGCAGCAATGGGGGCTATCCTCAGGGTTACGCTGTTGTCGGCAGGAAGATCATGGCCCGGCCGACCACGAGCGGCAGCCTGACGATGACGTATTACGCGGCCATTCCGCCGCTCACGCCAGCAACACCGACAAACTGGCTGCTGGAAAAGGCGCCTGACGCTTACCTCTATGCGCTGGTCGAAGAGATTTCGATCTGGGCGCGTGATGTTGAGGGAGCCGCCGCTGCTCGATCGCTCAAAGAAAACGCAATGGCCGGCCTAACTCTTGCCGATAACCGGCTTCGCTGGGGCAACGGCCAGGTAACGCTCAGTGGATGCACGCCATGAAGTTCATCGATATTGTGAACGAAGTTTGCGACGTGGTGAAACTCGACCGCTTCGATAGCGTGTACGGGGCGAACGATGAAAACGCCCAGACGATGTTGTCGCTGGCTTGGGAGGGCGGGTGCGAAATCGCGCGCCGGGTTGACTGGCGCGACCTCGTCAAGACATTCCCCGTGGTCTCTGCTCCGTCTGCTTTTCCCGCTGATTTTCAACGTGTAGTCATGGGCGGTTCTGTCATGACCGCCGCAGGCGACTTTGTTCGGCCGGTCTCGAATCGTGGGCAGTGGCGTTTCATCTCCGCTCACCCATCGGCGCAGCCGTATTACTTCCTGAACGAGACCGGGATCGACTTCTCGCCAGCCTCGGCGGCGATCGGCGCGTCTTTGCTCTACCTCTCCAAGGAATGGGTACGGTCGTCAACGGGGTCGACCAGCAGCACGATCCAGAGCGATGACGACGAGCCGATATTCCCGTCTGAACTGCTTATCAAGAACCTCGTCTGGCGTTGGCGCCGATACAACGGCGTTGATTACAGCGACCAGCTTGCCGAGTTCGAAGCCGATCTTGGCATGTACGAAACCGCAGATAAGGCCGCGTGATGCCCAGACCCGGACGCATTCCCCAGACGAACCGCGGATCGGTCAAGGCCGCTGCTAAACAGACATCCGCACCCTTGACGTTCCCGGCGCCGACGCAAGGCCTTGTGACGACGTCCAGCATGGGGGCGGCTGCAATGGGCTCCGCCATCATGCTCGAAAACTGGTTCATGACCCTGAAAGGCGCACGCGTCCGCGGCGGGTCGGCCAAGCGCGGCCTTGCTGCCGACGGCGGTACTATCAGGAGTGCGTTCAAATATAAGTTTGGCGGCCTTGAGAAAATGTTCATGGCAACCGACGCAGCGATCTATGACATGACCGCGCCGGTAGCTCCGCCAGCGACCACGCCCGCGTCGGTATCCGGTATGTCAAGCGGTGACTGGTGCGCCTTCCAGCAGACCAACGCAGGGACAAGCTATCTCGTCTGCTTCAATGGTGCGAACGACCGCCGGCTGTTCAATGGAGTGTCGTGGTCGACAGCCCCAGCCATCACATTCACCGACACGACCACGATGTCGGCGCTGAACTATGGCTGGATGTTCAAGAACCGTCAGTTTCTGCTCAAGAACGGTTCGCTCGATGCCTATTATCTGGGCCTCAATGCGGTGGGCGGTGCTGCCTCGGTCTTCCCGCTGGGCGGCGTGATGAAAAAGGGCGGTTCGCTGCTGATGGGCTTTTCGTGGTCTATCGAAAGCGGCGACGGCCTGGGCGATTACTGCGTGTTCGTCTCGACGGAAGGTGAAGTTGCGATCTACTCCGGGTCCAATCCAGCCGATGCGGATGATTTCGCGCTGAAGGGCGTTTACCAGATTGGAAAGCCACTCGGGAAGAACGCGCAGATCCGATCCGGTGCCGACGTGCTGGTCGCGACGATCGACGGATTGATACCGATTTCGCAGGTATTCCAGCGCGACAGGCAAACGCTTGCGTTGGTGTCCCTGTCCCGCGCCATTGAGGACGAATGGAAGCTCGCAGCTAACGCCACGCCCACAGGCTGGACGATGACGCTGTGGCCGGAACAGAACCTCGTCTTCGTCGCGTTCCCTGAAAACCTCGTGCTCCCTGATACGACCTTCGTTCTGAACGTGCTCAACGGCAAATGGAGCATCATTAAGAACTGGCGGGCTCAGGCGTACCAGAGCCTTCAAGGAAGTTTGTTTTTCGGGTCCAATGAGGGCTTGTGCTGGCAAGGCGATATCAGCGGCGCAGACGATGGAGCACCCTTCGCAGCCACCTATCTCTCGCAATTCACGGCGGCCGGCGAGTTCTCGCAGAAGAAGACGGCTTCGAAAGCAGCAATGGCTTTCCGTGCAAAGACCAAGCCGAACGTCAAGCTGTTCGCTCGCGCGGATTACGATATCAGAATTCCATCATTCGCCATGGTCTCCATAGGTGATGCAGGCTCTTCCGAATGGGATGTTGGTCTATGGGATGTGGCGAAATGGGACGGGGTTACTGAGTTCCGGAACTTCAAGTTCAGGCAGAACGTGCGGGCAAACGGCGAAATGTTGGCGATCGGCTGCGTGGTCCTCTCGGGCGGCCAGTTCCGGCTCGACATTGAAGTCGATTTCGCAGTTATCGAGATGGAAGGCGGGGAACAATCAGCATGATTGAGGTTGTCTGGGCAAGCGACAAGACGCCCGAATATAATCAGGCGTTTGGCCGGTTTGTCGCTGGCCTCATCCCGGGCTGCACGGGGTTTTCAGACTTCGTTTCAATGGGTGTCATCGACCGCGACACCTTGATCGCCTGCGTCGTCTATAACAATTGGTTCCCCCAGCATGGCGTCATCGAGTTTTCGGCCGCTTCGACTTCAAAACGGTGGCTGACGCGCCCTGTCCTGAAGGAGATGTTCAACTATCCCTTCAAGACCCTGAATTGCCAGATGGTTGCCGTCAGGGTGGCGGAAACGAACCGGGCGATGGCCCAGATATGCGAAGATTTCGGGTTTAACAAATACGTCATTCCGCGCCTGCACGGCCGAGACGAAGCTGAAATCATTTTCACGCTGACAGATGACCAGTGGGAAAGCCACCCGGTCAACAAGAGCCTCAGCCACAGAAATAGAAGGTCTGAAAATGGGTAAGAAGTCGCAGCCTAAAGCGCCTGATCCGAAGGAAACGGCATCCGCCCAGACCGCAACAAACGTCGGCACGGCCATTGCCAATTCCTATATGGGGAACGTCAACCAGAACACTCCCGACGGCTCGCTGAATTACTCCTACAGCACAACGCAGTGGAGAGACCCGCTTTCCGGTGCCGTCTATGATATCCCTGTCGCGACCGCCACGCAGACGCTGTCACCGGCCCAGCAGGCAATCAAGGATCAGCAGGACCAGGCGGAAAAGAACCTCGCCACACTGGCCAACACGCAATCCGGCCGACTGAATGATCTGCTGAAAGACCCCATGTCGATTTCAGGGGCTCCCGCTGCCGGCAGTTCGTCTTCGCTGACAATGCCCAACTATACGCAGTTCGGGCAGGGCCCGACGCTGCAGTCGTCTGTCGGTGATGTCGGGGATATTACGAAGACGTACGGCACTGACTATGGCGCAAACGTGCAAGAGGTGCAGGACGCCCTGATGGCGCGCATGCAGCCGTCTCTCGACAAGAACCGTGCGGCGCTTGAGCAGAAGCTGGCAAATCAGGGATTGCAGCCTGGTACGCCCGCTTATGACAGGGCAATGGCCACAGCAACCGCTCAGGAAAACGACGCTCGATATGGCGCTATTCTGAGCGCGGGGCAGGAACAGACGCGCCTTGCCAATCTTGCCCAGCAGCAGGCGGCATTCCAGAACTCGGCCCAGCAGCAGGCTTATTCGCAGGCATTCCAAAACGTCGGGCTCGCGAATTCGAACGCACAGCAGCAGTTCCAGAACCAGAACACCACGACGGCGGCGAACAATGCCCTGCAGGATCAAACGTTCAATGCACAGCAGGCGAAAATCAATGCCCAGAACGCAGAGCGCGCTAACTATCTGAACGAACAGTACGCGCTGCGGAACCAGAACGTGAACGAAGTTCTTGGCATCGCGAGCGGCGCGCAGGTGAACAACCCGAACTTCGTTCCGACGCAGGGTCAAAGCATTCCAAACGTCGATTACGCGGGTATTGTCCAGAAAAACTACGAAAATCAGGTCGCCGCCTACAATCAAAAGCAGGCCAACTCCGGTGCTATTCTGGGCGGCCTGGCTGGCTTGTTCAGCCTGTCTGACAAGACGGCGAAGAAAGACATCAAGAAGGTCGGCGGCCTGTACGAGTACCGTTACAAGGGCGAAGGAAAGAACGCCCCCAAGCGGATCGGTGTCATGGCGCAGGAAGTTGAAAAGGTTCGGCCCGGCGCGGTGCGCAAGGGCGCGGACGGCAAGAAACGCGTCAACTACGGCGCATTGTTCGCAGCGGGGAGTGCACGATAATGGCGGGCTATTTGTTCGGCGGAAACACCGGCATTTCCTACAGCGACCTTCAGCGCCGGCGAGAGATTGCGGACGCTCTGTCTCGGCAGATCATGGGCGACACGCCGAAGACGACCGCTCAGGGCATCGGAGCGCTTATGAAGGGCATCGGCGCGGGTATCGGTCGATATTCCGCAAACAAGGGCCTGAAGGAAGGCACCGATAGCGCGAACTCCGCCTACGAATCCATCCTTGGCCGGATTATGGGCGGCTCGCCGTCGTCTGCACCTTCCGTGGCATCAAGCGGCGGCGCGGCTGGCGGCGGGGCCATTCCCATGCCTGGTGCCGCGGCTGAGATTGCAGCCACGTCGCCAACGACTGGCGACACCTTCAAACCGTTCATGGATACGATCAAGGCCGGTGGGGTGCAGAACCCGTATGCGCTGGCTGCAATCGCTGCCACGGGTCGCGCTGAAAGTGGCTGGTCGGGGAAAAGGGCTGTCAGCACATGGAGCGACCCCAGTGAAAGCGGGCAACCCGGAACGTCTGGTGGCATCATGTCGTGGCGCGGGCCTCGTTATCAGGCGCTCGCCGCGACGGGCGATCTGTCGCCAGAGGGGCAGGCAAAGTTCTTCCTGAACGAGGATCCGGCACTTATTCAGAAGCTCAACAACGCCAAGAGCGTCGAGGAAGCCCAGCAGCTTATGAATAACGCTTGGGCGTTTGCTGGCTACAACCGTCCGGGCGGAGAATCCGCGCGCCGTCTCGGTTATGCCAAGGGTTATCTGTCTGGTTTTCAGGGTGGCAACACCGAAGTGGCGAGCCTTGATCCTTCGGCCGGCATGTCGGCGGCTTCTGCGATCGAGGCCGTTGCACCGCGCGCGCCGAACCCCGGCGGCTATCGTGACCCTTTGGTGAGTGCTCCTAACTCGGCTCCCGCACAGCAGGCTCCGCAGCCCACGAACCCGACCATGCCGGCGCAAACACAGGCACCTGCCCAGCAGCCCGCACCGATGCAGGTTGCGCAAAATGGCCAGTTCCCGACGGCTCCCCAGCCTCCCGCACCTCCGCAGGCACCGACAAACCCTTATCAGGGCGTCGATCCGGAAATGCTGAAGCTGCTCAACAACCCGTTCTTGGACCCTGATAAAAAGCAGATCATCCAAGGCATCGTTCAGCAGCAAATGCAGCGCAACGATCCGGCCTATCAGCTGGATATTGAAACGAAGCGCGCGCAGTTGGACGCGTTGCGTGCAAAGCCCGGCGATCCCTGGGAGAAGCTTGACGACGGCACGCTGTTCCGCAAGTCCACTGGCGAAATCAAGCAAGTTGGCCCAGCGGCGGGCGGTGATGGCGGGCAGTTCCGCTTCAAAGGCAATTCTGTCGAGGCCCAAGCTCTCAACGGGCTTATGGAATCGGGCCAACTGACGCCGGCTCAGGCCCAGCAGCTTGGGGCAGGCAAGACTATTACCGGCCCGAACGGAGAAATCATCTTCATGACGCCTCAGGGCGTGTTCGGACAGAATGCAGATGGTAGCACGTCGCGCATATCTGGGCCTCAAGCACCACAGCCACCGCAAGCGCCACAAGCTGCCGATGGGGTGGATATCTTCGGCGGCAGCGCTCCATCCGCTCCTACGCCTCCCCAGGCGCCACAGCGGCCGGGCATGATCCCTCTGACGAGTGGGGATGGCCTTGACGATAAAGGGCGGCAACGCCGACAGATGGCGATTGAAGCGGGGCTTGATCCAGAATCGGATGAAGGCAAGCGATATATCCTCACTGGCACGCTGCCGGCATCCGACAAAGGTGTTACGGCTGGCGATCGGCAAGCAATTCGAGAGGCAGACGACATTGTCATGCAAGGCGATGCGACTTTGAACCTTCTCGGGCAAGCCATGTCCCTGTCGCCAAAGGCCAATCAAGGGTTTCTTTCCGGAACCCGCGCCTGGCTCGGCGCCAACCTACCAGACAATGCGCTTCCTGACTTCGTGTCGAGCCCGGATAGCGGCAAGGCAACGATCGAGTATGACAACATCATCAAAGATCAGGCGCTCGGGCAGTTGAAAGCCATCTTCGGCGCTGCGCCGACTGAAGGCGAGCGGGCGATCCTGCTTGAAATTCAAGGTTCCTCAAACCAGCCTCGGGAAGTTCGCGAGAATATCCTGAAGCGTGCGCAAGCCGCGGTTCAGAGGAGAATTGACTTCAACAGCGCCCGCGCTGCCGATCTCCGCTCTGGCAACTACTACAAAACCGGGCGCACTTCGCCTGCCGCGCCGGCGGCGCCGAACGTTGATGATCTCCTGAAAAAGTATGGAGGCCAGTAAGTGGCAACTCTTGAACAGCTGACGACAGCGCTGGTGAACGCCGATCAGGCGGGTGACGTTGACGCGGCCCGGACGCTTGCGGCCGAAATCACGAAGTTGCGGGCTTCTGGCTCGCAACCTTCGGCTCAGCAGCCAGCGCCAGCGCCGCAGCCTGACGCACGCGATAACTTCGCCGGCAAGGTTGATGCATTCGGTCGCGGCATGGCTGACACGCTTTCCTTTGGTCTGGCTGATGAAATGGCGGCCCACGCCCGAAGCGGTGCTTTTTCGGTGCAGAAGCCCGACGACGATTACTATGAGAGCGGCATTTATGCGGGCAAATATAACCCGCTGGGGATGATCGCTCGCACCCTCAATTCTCCGTTCGAATCCGAAACGAAGAACGCCGACTACGACCGTGCACTTGCCGAAGAGCGCGCGATCGACAAAAGCGACAGCACCAACCGTGTTGCGCAGCGTCTCAGTGGCCAGATCCTCGGCGGCATCACGGGCGGCGTCGGCCTTGCAAATAAGGGCCTGTCGGCGTCAGCGAACGCCATCAGCAAGGGCAAAGGGCTCGCCGGTGTGTCTCTCGCGTCAGCCAAGGAAGGCGCAATCCTGGGCGGCCTACAAGGCGCTGGCAGTGGTGAAGGGTTCGAAGACAGGGCGAAGAATTTCGGCAAAGGTACCTTCATCGGCGCTGGCATCGGCTCTGTTCTCCCGTCGGTCGCTACAGCGGCGTCGGGAGCGTTCAAGGGCGCGACCGCGCCGCTGGTTGCTCCGTTCCGGCCGGCTGCCTACACCGATAAGGCGATGGGAACCTACCTCAAGTGCTCTGGCAAAACGCCTGACGAAATCGCGTCGATCATGCAACTGGCGGCCGACGACGGACAGGCGATGTATACGATGGCCGACGCCATGGGCAATGCCGGTCAGCGTGCTCTCGTTCCCGTGACGCGCACGCCGAATGATGCTCGCCAAGAGGTGACAAACTTCCTTCTTCGTCGCCAGATGGGGCAGCCGCAGCGTCTCGCAAATGCTCTTGCGGAGGGATTTGATGCTCCGCAAACGTCGGAACGCGTGTCTCGATCGTTGACAGAAGCTCGAGGCGTTGAGGCGAACAAGCTTTACGGTGCCGCTCGGAAAGAGGCCGGTGCCGTTAACGTCACGCCAATCCTTGATCGCATCGATGAGACGCTTTCGCCCGGTGTGAACAAGATGCTCAGCCCTCGTGACAATATCGGTAACGACACCATCGAAGGCGCACTGTCTCGTGTCCGCAAGATGATTTCCGACGGCAATTCTCAAGTCACGGATTTCAACACGCTCTTCCGGGCGAAACTTGATCTGGATGACATGATTACCCGTGCCGAAGCGCAGGGGGCCGGCAATCGCGCGCATTACCTGTCTCAGGTCAAGCGTGAAGTCGACAGAGCTCTCGAAAACGCGTCTCCGGCTTATCGGACGGCCAATGACACGTTCCGCACGCGGAGCCAAGTGATTGACGCTATCGATGCGGGCAAAGCTGCGAAATCCGGGCGCGTGCGAGCCGAAGACAGCATCGATCAGTTTCGCGGCATGACGCCCGATCAGCAACAGGCATTCCGCTCGGGCTATGTCGATCCCATCATTGCCGACGTCGAAAGCGCCGCAATGGGACCGGCAACCAACCGCGCACGAACCTTGACGACGCCGAAATATGAGCAGGAATTCCAGGAGTTCGCGGCTCCAGGTCGAGCTCAACAACTCGGCGCGCGGATAGGTCGGGAAAATCGCATGTTCGAAACCAATAACGCAGCGCTCGGAAACTCCCGCACCGCAGACAATCTGGGCGACATTGACGATATGGCCAACTTCGACCCGGCCGTCTTGTCAAACCTGCTTTCGGGAAACTTCACACAGGCGGCGCTGGCCGGAGTTCGTCAGGCGTTTAATGCAGGCAAGGGCATGCCGCCTCGTGTGGTTGAACGCGTTGGGCGTCAGTTGATCGAGACGAACCCGGAGGCAGCGCGCGAGGCGCTTTCTCGCGTCAGCAGCCAGCAGGTTAGCCGCGACAGGCTTAGGGCAATGATTCTCGGTAGTATGCTGCAGAACTCGAATGCCGGTGTGGCGAGGTTGAAATAGCGCCTACCAGAGGTGCTTAAAGCGGATCGATGCCCAGAGCATGAACACCGCGCCGGTGGCAAAGCCCGCAACAATTGAGGTCCAATCGAGCGGAACCGTGTAAAGGAGAGCGACCCAAGCTAGGCCGAGAACGGCGAAGAGCACCCAGAAGCTTTCCGGCTTCCGGTCAATATTCTTTTCGTTTGGGTCGTGGTCGATCTGCATGGGCATACAATGCCCGTTTCTGCCTCGTCCGGTCAATAGGTGGTGCAACTTACGTTGTTTCCATACCTGTTGCAGTTGGTGGTGGTGACACGAGGCTGCGAAACCACAATCGGGGGCGGGGTATAACTCTGCCCTCGGAAGGCGAACGTCGGCATCCTTCCGTCAGATTGGCCGCATTGGTAGCTCATCCGGTACCATGTGACGGGACCGGGCAGGATGTCAGCGACGAGGCCGCCGGCGTTGCTGGAACTGTCGAGAACTTGATAGGGGCCTTTGCAGGTCGACGCCGCTGTCTTCAGGCAAGCGTTTGGCGAGCCACTGCATTTGGCTTCTCGCATCGGCTTGCCGCTCGGCCCGGCGATTTCCTCGCCATTAGACGCAGCGCAACCAGAAACCGCCAAAGCGGACAGCAATAAAACGATGTTTCTCATGTGATCCCCCGATCTCAGGATGAAGCAAAGCACAGGGGCGCGAGAGTGTCCACGAACGTTCAGAAACACAGTTAAAATGGCTCGCTGCGGCGGGCCTTTTTTTATGGAGAATGCCATGCCCAGAACTGGCGGCGTCTTTTCGCTTCTCTCCGGGTCGAAGGGTTCACCGAACACTACGATCCAGAGCGCACCATATAACGCCCAGCTTGACGATTTCGCGCAGGATGCAAACCAGCCACGCCCCATCACGGCCGGCGGCACGGGCGCCACAAATGTAACCCAAGCGCGGGTGAATTTTGGCCTCGTTCCCGGAACTGACGTGCAGGTGTATAGCGCCGCGCTGAAGTCGATCGCAGACCTTACAACAGTCGCAGATCGGATGATTTACACGACCGCGGCGGATGCTTACGCAACGACGGCGCTGACGCCATTTGCTCGGACCATTCTTGATGACGCTGACGCTGCTGCCGTCAGGAGCACGCTCGGGCTCGGCAGCCTTTCAACACTCAATACAGTGAATGACGGAAACTGGTCTGGAACGGCGCTAACGATCGGAAATGGCGGCACTGGCGCAACGACAGCCGCCGGCGCTCGGACGAACCTCGGCCTAGGCAATGTCGACAACACCTCTGATGCGAATAAGCCCGTATCAACCGCGCAGCAGACGGCAATCAACGCCGTGGACACGAAGGCCAATCAGAAGGTCAACAAGGCAGGCGATACAATGTCTGGCCCGCTCCAGATGGACAGTTACCTCATGATGAGGGGGAATATCGCTGAAGTCGTATTCCAAATTCAGGGACAAACGAGCGGGTATCAGTGGGCAATTCGAGGCGCCCGCAACGACGATATATGGATGCGCTGGTTCTACAATAACGGCAACCAGCGCATGGCATTGAGCGACGCGGGCAGGCTTTGGACAGCGCAGCTGGGCTTTCTCGATGAAAAGTTTGCCGACCGATATGCCCGCGTTGTTCATGACGGAGGCCTTTGGGAGTTTGGGTCGATTGATCCTCAGTACAACAATCGTACCTCTGACGCTCCGTTCCCCTATGTCCTTGTCGGCTTGCGTGGGTCGCAAGGCACCAACGTTATCAACCTGCGCGCCGTATTGTTGAGGAATAACTGATGAGCGAAGTTATTGACGAAGAAGAAGCGGTTGACGCAGTCGACGTAACCGATCCGCCAAGCCTTGCCGCTCCACAAAACGGCGACCCTTATGGCACTGATGGTCTTCCTTATGACTTATCATCGGACGAACTGGCGTTGCTGATTCAGAAGCTTCACCCCGGTGCTGTTCATGGCGTAGATTTTTGGTGCGCGCACAAGGTGGCGCCGAATAGCGCCGATAGAGTGAGTCCCGCCATCATCGTTAAATGGGATCTGCCAGGCGAAAAGCCTTCGCCGGAGGAGATTGCGGCGCTTGCTGTGACGCATGCAGATGACATCATTTCGCTTGGCGACGTCACCGCGCTTCAAGTGGACATAGAGCGGGATCGACGCATTGATGCGGGGTTCACGCTGAACGGAGTTTTCTACCAGTCCCGACCAGAGGACCGAGAGAACATTGCGGGTGCCGCCACTGCTGCATTTGCTGCGATTGTCGGCGGCGCTCAGCCGGGAGACTACCGTTGGCATGGTGGCGAGAAGGATTTCGAATGGATCGCCGCCGATAATTCCACGCATCCGCTCGATGCTCAATCAACCTTTGCGCTCGGGCAGACCGCCATGGCGCATAAGGAGGCACATATCTTCGCGGCTCGCACCCTGAAGGATATGAACCCGATCCCAGCAGACTACGCGACTAACGCGGCATACTGGCCGTAACAACATCCCAAACCTCAGGAGACAACCATGGCGACTGTACGCGACGTACAGCAGCGCTTGATTTCGCTCGGCTATGATGTCGGGCCGACTGGCGCGGATGGCATTCTAGGCCGTAGCACGACAAAGGCCGTTGCCCGGTTTCAGGAGGATAAGAAGCTTTCGATCCTCTATCCCGGCACGATCGGCCCAAAGACGCTCACAGCGCTGGGGCTGAACGACAACAAGCCCATGGTGCCGCCGTGGGTGACTGAAGCTCGCCGCTTCCTCGGCCTGCATGAAGTGAAGAACGCCAAGGCGATCGATAAAGCCCTTCGGCTTGATGCGAGCGAAACCGCATGGTGTGGCGCGTTTGTCGGCATGGTCGTTGCCACGGCTCTGCCGAAAGAGCCTATGCCGGCGAATCCGCTCGGCTCGCGCAATTGGCTGAAGTTCGGCAAGCCGCTGAACGATCCCCAGATCGGCGCCATCGCCGTCTTCTGGCGCGGCTCAAAGGATGGCTGGCAAGGCCATGTTGGTATCGTCGTCGGACATGACAAGACACACCTGCATATTCTCGGCGGCAATCAATCCGATTCCGTCTCGATCGCACGCATCGCGAAAACTCGACTGCTCGGCTATCGCTGGCCGATCACATATCAGGACGCGCCGTTTGCCGCCCTGCCTATGACCACGATTTCCGCTTCCGTCACCACGAACGAAGCCTAACCCCTTCATCAAAGGAACGATCAATGAAACGCTTCGCGATTATCGCACTGGCGGCGCTTTCGCTCGCCTCGTGCTCAGCCACGACCGGCTCAATTGACAGCGGCATTCGCCAGAGCCTTCCGCAGGTCTGCGCGGCCGGCGAAACGGCCTTCGCCGTGCTTCAGCCATTCATCGTGGCCGACAAACTCAAGCCGAAGACCGCGGCAGCCGCACAGGCAGCCTATGACAGCCTCCAGCGGCTTTGCGCCACCAAAGAGACGGCCACGCTCGCATCAACGCTGGTGAGCGCTTCTGCGGCCTACCTGACGATTACCACGGCTATCAGCGAAGCCAAGAAAGCCGGAGGCTGATCATGCGCCCCATTCATTGGATTATCGCCTCCGCTCTGGCACTCGTCTGCCTCGCTGCCTTCTTCTTGGCACCAGCATGGGCGCAGGACGCGGAACCAGTCATTGCGCCATCGTCCTGGCTCTATGAGGTGTGGACAATCGTTCAGCCCGTTGTCGTGCTGCTGGTGTCGACCGTCGGGCCGGTGCTCGTGACATGGATCAGCGCCCGATTGATCGAGCTCCTGAACGTTACGAACGAAAAGCAGCGGGTCGAGATTGAAGCCAAGCTTCGCGAGGCGCTTCACCAGTCGGCCGCCAACGCCATCCGGTTTGCCTTGAGTAAGGCAGGGCTGCCCAACGTCGGCGGTGTTCTCAACGACACCATACTGGCAGAAGCCAAAAAGTACGTTGTCGAAAAGAACCCGGAAGCGCTCGAAAAGCTGCGCGTCGACGCCAAGGGCCTTGAGGAAATCATTCTCTCAAAGCTCCCAGACCTGCTCAGGCAGACAGAGAAACCTTTCTGATAACCCGCCCCGGCTGAACGCTGGGGCTTTCTTTTATTCGCATGGCAGGGGCAGGCTTACCGGATGGCGGAGAATACAAACATGCAGATAAGTCGCGCCCCTAAGATGGAGTGGAATCTGAACACGCTGATCCAGCTTGTCACGCTGGGCGGCATGATCATCGGCGGCATTGTGATCTGGGTCGACAAGAGCCGAGACATTGAGGACTTGCAGAAGTGGAAGGAAAGCCACGAGCAGCTTCACAAAGAGCGCCTGGCTGAAGTGAAGGCGATCGAGGCGAGCTACAATCTCAGGCTCTCAAACCTTGAGGCCAAAAGCCAGGAGGCGGAGCGTAAGGCCGACAACCTCACATATCGCGTGACAGTCACCGAACAAACGACCGTCAGCATCTCCACGGCCATCAAGGAACTCCAGGCTGACTTTAACCGACAATCGAGCGACATACAGGTGATGAAGGAAATTCTTCAGCGCTTGGAGACGGCGATCAACCGGAGCGCACCCCTTCGTCGCTCATCGCTCGATACGTTTGATACGGTGCTTCGTTCACCGCTGCCGAGATAAAGAAAACCCGTTGCCCTCGTGCGAATTGAATATAGACAACGGCTCGCAAAAAATGGGAACAGGTTGCGGCTGCTGCTGTTTGGGCGGCAGGAACGGAAGGTATTTCCCCGTGTTACGTGCATTCAGAGGTAAGAAGCTCATCATCGTGGAGCATCGCTTGATGCTGACCTCAGCTTGCCGCGACCGATTGACAGCAGCGGGAGCAACCGTTGTGGGGCCAGTTCAATCCGTAGGGGAGGTGCTGGACGCGTTGATGGAGGAAGACATTGACGCCGCTATCGTTGATATTGAGGTCGATGATGAAACGCTGGTGTCTTTGTCTCTTGTGCTCGAAAGTGCGAAAGTTCCGTTCGTATTCGCGTCTAGGGTCTCGCCCATTCAAGGTGGCTATACCTTGAGCGGCCAAATCTCCGAACTCCGCGACATTGGTGACGCGCTTTTTGGCGAGCCGGGCGCGTCATCCACTCTTCATTGATCATCGGGCGGGCTCGCGCCGTCGGTCTTCTTTTCAGATGCAGGGCTGGGACAGATCCCGTATTCCTCAAAAACAATCCGCCGCATACTGGCAAGAAGCTCAACATCAATCGTTTGGTCGTCGCTGGCTTCCGGGAATTCCTGAAGAACTTGGCTTATGGTTTTTTCGACAAGGTGATTTTGGACTTTTTCGTTCGCAGTAAATTTTACCGCAAAGCGTGCAAGCACGCGGCGAAGCAAGTCGTCATTAGATTGTGATGGTTTGGGCACGCAGCCGTCCTCCACACGATATAGGCGGGAGCACGTAGTAACCCTCGGTTGCCACCGCCTATGAATTCGGTTGGTGACAATGCAAAGAGGATAACACGTTTAGACGAGGAGTCGACCCTTACAATCTACCCGTTTGTTTGGTGCGCCGATACAGAGAGACCGCATCAATTGTTAATCTGCTGCGTTCGCCTTTTCCGAGATAAATGAAACCCGCCGGCAGCCTCGTACTACCAGCGGGTTTCATTGAACTTGTGGACGATTGTCCCGAAGTTCTCGACCTCCATAACTGAGGCGCAGATCAATTGCACCAGTCAATGCGGTGCTTTGGGCGCCATTCTCGCGCCAATCCTTCCGACATGAGAACCTGCCCAGCCTCCCGGCCATCGGGGAGATAGATATTCACGAGCGGCCGACGGCTTTGCGTCCGGTCCCTTGCTCCGCTGTCTTCGATGCGAGGCACGCCATCCAACAGCAGTTGTTTCAACCTGGCTTTCGCCTTCATCGCCAGATCCCGCTCAAACTCGCATTTGGCACGGCTTCCCATTTCGGGCGCATCCACGCCAGACTTGAACGGCACCCCGCCGCCCAGCAAGCGCATGTTCTGGCCGTCGCATTTGATGGTGTCGCCGTCTATTACTACCAGCGATGCACATGCAACGCCTTGGCCAGAATAGGCCGGTGCCGACGACAAAAGACCCAAAATCACCACGCTGCCAGTCGTCATTTTCTTCATCTGTTTTCCCGAATTTTCATTGAAACGCGTGTCTCTCGTTACCTGACACGAGGTAAACGAAATGACACGTCGCATTGATTTTCCTCGCTGTTCTCGAAGCTTCCCAAGCTGAATACGAGGGTTCGATTCCCTTCACCCGCTTCAGTCTCCCTTGATCCCCTCGCCAAAAATATCGGCCCCCTGTCTGCTGCCACGTCGGTGGCCGCGGGACTATGTGATTTTGCTTGACTACGATTAAATTGCACGTAATAGTTGATCCAGTCGTAACATGATGGGGAAATGTTATGAGTCGCAAACTTCTTTCTGAATTTTTGGGAACCTTCTGGCTGGTCTTTGGTGGCTGTGGCAGCGCGGTTTTTGCTGCTGCTTTTCCTGAACTCGGCATTGGCTTCCTCGGTGTCGCGTTCGCCTTCGGTCTGACGGTTGTGACCATGGCCTACGCGGTTGGCGGTATTTCGGGCGGGCATTTCAATCCAGCTGTTTCGGTCGGCCTGTCCGTTGCCGGTAAATTTCCGGCAGCAAACCTACTGCCCTATATCGTTGCGCAGGTCTTGGGAGCGGTCGTTGCCGCGGCGGCTCTTTACGTGATCGTCACTGGCAAGGCGGGGGCGGACATTGGCGGTTTTGCTGCCAATGGCTATGGGGAGCATTCGCCGGGGGGATATTCGCTCCTGTCGGCGTTGCTGATCGAGGTTATTCTGACGGCGTTTTTCCTGATCATCATTCTGGGGTCGACGCATGGCAGGGTGCCGGTCGGTTTCGCGCCGATCGCCATCGGTCTTGCGCTTACTCTCATTCATCTGATCTCCATTCCGGTCACCAACACGTCGGTCAACCCGGCCCGCTCCACGGGGCAGGCCCTGTTTGTCGGTGGATGGGCTCTGCAGCAGCTGTGGCTGTTCTGGCTTGCCCCGATCGTCGGTGGGGCGATTGGCGCTGTAATCTGGAAAATTTTCGGTGAGGAAGAGAAGGTCGGCCATGCCGGCTCCATCCAGCCCGCACAGACGTGATTAGGAGGCTTTGTTTTCCGAATGGTCGGGAAAACAAGTGAGGAGGATGACATGGATCTTGCTTCGATATTGGCCCAGATCATCGGCGGTGCGGCTGGTGGGACAGCCGGTGGAAAGATACTGAAGGACTCTGACCTTGGCGCGCTCGGCAACCTGATTGCCGGCGCCATTGGCGGTATTGGCGGTGGAACCGTGCTCGGATCGCTGCTTGGGGCAGCGGGAGACGCCGCAGCCGGCGGTGTGGATATCGGCGTCCTTGCCGGCCAGCTCGTTGGCGGCGGTGTCGGCGGTTTGATCGTCCAGGTCATCGTCGGCCTGATCAAGAACAAGCTTGTCGCAAGATAATCGACCGCACTTGAAATGAAACGGGACGTCTGCCGGACGAAGCGCTCCGGCAGACGTCGATTATATGCGCATCGGTGGGCGACTTGCGTAAGGCCGGCTTCGGTTTTGCAAATCGCGACGATATCGGCAGAAAATAAAAGCCGCCTTCGGCGACCAGGTAAAGGATCGAAGCGGCAACCGTTTCAGGTAGTGTTGCTAACGCTTGGTACGTGAGGCGTCTTGTTCCAGACGAAAGGCTTGGTTTTTAACTCAAGCACGGCACGCCAGGCCGCCAGAGACAATATCAGCCAATAAAGCGGAATTGCCAGCCAGCGTTTTCCCACCTGCCTCCTCTCGTAATCGATCATCCTGTTCCTGCCCATCAGCACGAATATGGCGTAACTGCCGGCGATGTTCAGCGTATCGGTAAGAAACAGAACGCCCTGCCACGAAAACAGCATGTCTGCACCGCTGTCCCCGATAGCCGTGGCCATCCACGCCACGGAAACGAAGAGCAGGGGATGCGCCATCGACGACACCAGCATGCCGCCGATCAACAGTTGGAAGACGATATAGGAGAGCCATCCCATGCGGCGCGCCGTCGCGACAGGCGCGCGGGTCATCACCAGCCAGCTCTGCAGCCAACCCTTGTACCAGCGTGCCCGCTGGTTGAGCCACACGGGAAGCGTGGTGGGCGCGTCCTCCAGCGTCTGGCGGTATATGACGCCGCATCGATAGCCGAGTTGGTGCAGCCTGAGGCCAATATCGGCATCCTCAGTCACATTGTAAGGATCCCAGGCGCCGACGCGACGCAATACGGCGGTGCGGAAATGGTTGGACGTGCCGCCAAGCGGCAGCGGTAGCCGGTGCGCCGCAAGCACGGGCAACATTGAACGGAACAGACCGGCATATTCCAGGGCGAAACAGGCACTGATCCAGGAAGAGCGCGCATTGCTGATGATAAGCGGCGCCTGCAGGCAGGCCACGTTCTCCGGCTGATGGCGGAAGGTCGCATAGGCTTCACGCAATTGCAGCGGATGTGGCCGATCTTCCGCGTCATAGATGGCAACGAACGCCCCACGCGCGCCGGAGAGCGCATAGGTAAGCGCCTTGGGCTTGGTCCTCGGCAGGGAAGGCGGCACTCTCACGATCTCAATATGCTTTCCGGGATTTAATCTAAGGATGGCATCTATTGTGGCCCCGTCATCTGCCTCGCAGACGAGCTTGATATCCAGTCTGGATTTGGGCCAGTCGAGCCGCTCCAGCGCGCCGATGAGCTGGCTGACGATGGCGTCCTCACGATAGAGCGCCACCAGAATGGTATAGACCGGCAGATTTCCGTCGGGTTCGAGCGCAGCTGCGGTCGTCGTGTCTTTCTCTCTTGAAGTCTGCATCAACACAAACAGCCTGAACAGCAGTGTGAAGAAATAAAGCATCGTCAGGGCGACGTGGATGACGGCCATGGCCGTCTGCGTGTGAAACAGCAGCGAGAGCATAAGCAGGGTGACGACGATACCGCTATAAAAGCCCTGATGACCTTGAAGCGTGATCCTGGCAGAGTACTGCGGCGCGGTGTTGAAGAGTTGCTGGCGAGCCTCACGACAGCGGCGTGTTTCACCCGCCTTCCAGATCGCATCGCGCATGGCATGCGGCGTCGTCACCACGAGCTCGTCCAGAAGATGCGGATGTCGATCCAGCAGGCTTTTCAGTAATTCCATCCGCGCCAGCTCTGGCACAATCAGAAGTGCTGGGTTACCGTTCGCAGGCGTCAGCCGTAGCAAGCGCGGCTCGGCTAGCTGCGTATCGAGACGATGGACATCTGCGATCCGGTCCGAATCGATCTCCGCGACAAAGGGTAACCGCAAAAATCTGGCGAAAGCGCCAAAATAGGCATCCGTCGCGACAAGGCCGCCGGCCAGCAGTTCCGCTTCCAGCGTCGAGCCGTTTTCCAGCGCCAGCCGTTCGCACGCGCTGATATACGGCTTGCCAAATCCCAGCGCCCGAAGGAAGCGCATGTGTCCGGCTTCACCCCGATCAGGAACCGTCTGGGGTGGATTGTCGCGTATGCGGGAAAATACAATTTTTCGCCCGGCAGGCGTCGTGCGAAACGATTCTCGTGTATAGTGTCGCAAATAATCCATGCACTGCCGCCACCGTCATGGTAACGCCCCACTTCCTGCTGCGGATAGTATAGATGAGAATGACGATTGTAACGCGAAATATAATTCTTGTTTTTACTTTAGTGTTCGCTTTGCAAGTTGTCGGTATTTTCGAAAAGCTTCATGCGGAGGGCCTGTCGGACGGGAACCGCATGCCAGTGCTTTTCGACGCTCAGGAGCGGTTTCCCGGTGGCGACCTTTCCTCCGTCCCCCGCATCAGGTTTTTGATGTCGGTGGATTTTCCGCCCTTCAATTTTACCGATCAGGAAGGCCGGCTTGCGGGTTTCCATGTCGATCTCGTCCGCGAGGTGTGCGCGCAGCTCAAGGTGGAGAGCAAATGTCAGGTACAGGCCTTACCCTTTGACGAGCTGGAGGCGGCTCTGGAGATGGGAGAGGGCGAAGCGGTGATTTCCGGTCTCGCCGTCACGGCCGAGCTGCGCAAGAGCTTCACCTTTTCGCGCCCCTATCTTCTGTTGCCGGCCCGGCTGGCTGTCAACAAGGCGACGAAATTTGCCGGCTCCGGCGCCGACGCACTGTCCGGCAAGAAAGTGGGTGTGGTGACCGGTTCCCGGCACGAACAGATGCTCAAGGCATTTTTTCCCAAGGCGGCGGTTGAGGGTTTTGACGGCTACGAACCCATGTACGGTGCTCTGAAGGCCGGTAAGGTCGACGCCATCTTTGCCGATGCCCTGCGCTTGCCGTTCTGGGTTTCAGGAAGCGCATCCGAAGGCTGCTGCGCTCTTTTTGGGGGGCCTTATATGTCGGACGGGTTCCTCGGCGAGGGCCTTGCCATCATGACGGTCGATCCGGATAATGTGCTGGTGCCGGCCTTCGATCAGGCGCTTGCCGCTCTTTCCCGCAACGGCCGGCTCGAAGAGATCTATCGTCGTTATTTTCCCTACGGGCTCTATTAGGAGAGACCCGGACCGACTCGATTCAACTGAATGAGGCGGGCTCTATTTGACCGCAGCGAAAGCCTCCTCGCTCCGCCGCAGCCGTAGAAGCGCCACCCACACAGCTGCCGCTATGGCGGTTTCGACGATGAAATAGCTGCCGATCGTTCCCGAAATGCTGAAAGACCAGGTGAAGAAGGCAACGACGACGGAGCCTATGAGATTGCCGCTATTCCATATCTTGGCGCGGATATCCTGGCGCCCGGAGGCGCCCAGCGCCTCCAGCGCGGTAGCCGCCACGGCCATCGGCAGTACGGCCCAGCAAAGCACGCGGGTAATGGTGGGAAGCGAAACATATTCATCGCCAAATAAAAGCGGCAGGAAGGGCGCGATGATGAAGATTGCCAGCGCACTGCCTGTCGCGATGAACAGCGCCGCTTTCAGCACATTATAGGCGCGTTCGATGGTTTTGCTGATACCCTGCAGCGCTGCAGAGGCGGATCCGGGATAGATGAGCCGGTTCAGAGCCTCGACGGAAAGATAGGAGCTGTCGAGAATCCGCCTGGCGATGGAATAGCTGCCCAGGACCTCCGCACTGGCGATGGCTCCAAGGACGAGAATATCGGCATTGCCGCGTACCGCCTTGAACAGGAACTGGGTGGAAAACAGGATGCCGATGCGAATTTCCTCCCGAACGATCCGAAAGACCGGTCGGCCGAGCCTGCCTATTGCCTTGACGGAAATCACGGCTGCAATCGTGTGGGCGGCGAGGTTCCAGAGTGCCCAGGCCTCGACCGTTTCCACCTTGAAGACGAGGCAGGCAACCACGGCGGCAATGGTGCGGGCGACGGCAAACATCACCTCCAGCTTGTTGGCCGAGGCAAAGTCGGAATGGGCGATGAAACTTTGCGTGGAAAGCGAAATAACCTTCAGGAGAACGAGGTTGGTGAACAGGATCAGGAAAGTGGTGATCAGCGTGTGCAGCAACGTTTCCGACGTCGGGAAAAACACCGGGATCGTCACCATGCCGATGAGCGTCAGGACCACACCCGTCGCCGCGCTGAGGAGATAACTGTGGCCAAGCATGACGGGGAACATGCCGCGATCCTGCGCCACGCGACGAATGAGCGATTCCTGTGAGCCGATACCGCAAATCTGAACGCCCAGATTGGTCACGGCCGTGATCGAGGCGTAAAGCGCGAATTGTTCGACACCCAGATGGCGGGCTAGCAGCGCGAAGGTCAAGAGTTGGGCGGCGCTGGACATCAGCAGCGCGCCTCCGGATGCCATATAGGCCAATCCAAGTCTGACAAGATGGCCGAGCCGCGGCGTGTTCAACGACACCTCATTCTCCGTTTTTTCCGGCATTGCCGGGCGAATTCAAAAGGACTGTCCCTTTTAAAGTCTTACGAACTGAAAGGGCGGCAACCGGGCGGTACTCGACACCGACGACCTGAATGAATGACAGTTTCTCCTGTCTTAGCCCTGTTGAGGTAAGAGAGGGTTAAAGCAATTACACAATAATGATGATAATGACTGTTTATGGTTATTAGGACATCGCCCGGTTCAGAAGGGTTTCGTTGTTCGTTGCAGGGCAGGTCCATGATCCGATTTTCCGTTGCCGAAGCAGGCTACCATGCCGCGTTTTGCTGATACGCGGTCCATTTCTGCGGAAAACAGCAGTGCCATGTCCCTGTCAGGCGGCCGTCGCGACGCGATTTTTTTTGTCGCCACGATGCTTTACATCTGGATTTCTGTCGCGCCCTTTGAAAATCTCGCGGCGCCGCCCGTGCCGCGCGCCGCCGCCAATCAGCTGACCGGTCTGGTGATCGCGCTGATCCTCGGTGTCTTCGCACTGCGCCATCGTCTGACGGGGCTTTTGCTGAGGCCCCGCTTGCCAATCCTGCTGCTCTTTTCCTGGCTCGCGCTTTGTTCGGTCCTTGGTGCGGAGCCCGGCACGTCGTTGCAGCGCCTGATTTTCACGGCGCTCCTGTGTTTTATCACCAGCGTGCTGGTCGTCATGCCGCGCGACAGGCGGCAATTCGACCGGATGATGGCCGTTTTCGCCATTCTCCTGCTGGCGCTTTGTTATCTCGGGGTTATCTTCCTGAGTTCGCGCGCAATCCATCAGCCTTACGATCTCGATGAGAAGGCGCTTGCAGGCGATTGGCGCGGAATATTCAATCATAAGAACGCCGCCGCGCCGGCAATGATCATTCTTTTCATGGTGGGCCTTTATCTGCGCAATGCCTGGTCCACGCTGGGCGGAATAGCGATCACGCTGCTGGCCGGCTTTTTTCTCTGGAAGACCAACGGGAAAACTGCAGCGATGCTTTTGCCCGTCACCATCGCCCTGGTCTGGGTCATGGAGCGGCATGCCGGGCGGACATTGCTGATGATCGGTGGCCTTCTGGCGTTTCTCAATATCGTTGCAATCGGCTCCACCTATTTCCCGAGCATACAGAGCCTCGTCGAAAGCCTGGGCATCGATTCCACGTTCACCGGACGGACGGATATATGGCGCCTGTCTTTCGACACCTTTGCGCAATCGCCGATCTTCGGGCAGGGATTTCAGGCCTTCTGGACAAGCGACCGGCTTCTGTCACAGGCCGATATCTCCGAGACTTGGGCGGTCACGGCCTTTCACGCGCATAATGGCTATGTCGAGAGCCTTTTGAATGGCGGATTGCCCGCCTTTGTCCTCACTCTCATATGGCTCGTGATCATCCCCGCAAATGATTTCCGAACAGCGGTGGACAGAGGCACGGATCCCGGCCTGACGCGGCTTTTTGGGCGAATTTGGGTATATGCGCTGCTTTCTTCCTGTCTTGAGAGTAATTTCTTTACCGGAACCGGGCCTATCTGGTCTTCTCTTCTTATTGCGATCTATTGTTTGAGACATCAGGCTTACGACATACTGGAACAGGGACAGTAATTTGCACGGCGGGCCGGGGGGCTAGTATGACGCAGAAAATCGGAACGATCGCAGACCGGGTCAATAACCGGCTCGTGCGGTATTTCCCTGGACCGACGGCGCGGATCGAGACATCCGAACCGATTGTCTCCTTCACATTCGACGATGTTCCGGCGAGCGCCTGGACCAGCGGTGCCCGCATTCTGGAAAACGAGAATGTTCGCGGGACCTTTTATATTTCCGGGGTCTTCATCGACAGGCATGACGAACCGCAGGACATGATTTCCGCTAGGGGCTGTTCGGAACTGGCTACGGCCGGTCATGAGCTCGCCTGCCATACCTATTCCCATCGCAAACTCTCAAGCTTTTCACGGCGAGGGCTAGAAGAGGATCTCGATCGTAATGAAAAGGTGCTGGCCTCGTTCGATGAAAACGGGCACAGGCGGAATTTCTCCACTCCCTTCGGCATGGCTTCGCCACTCATGCAGCCCATGCTGCGGCGCAGATTCAGGACTGCCCGCGGGATCATGCCCGGCATCAACCGCGGCAGCATCGATCCGCATAATCTTGCTGCCGTCGAATTGCGGCCCGATCCGAACTATCTCGATGCCGCTGATCGCTGGCTTGACGACGTCCTGCAAAACGGCGGCTGGCTCGTCATTTTTACCCATGATGTGTCGTCTGCGCCAAGCTTTTACGGTTGCCCGGAAGACAGGTTTCAGGGTTTCGTGCGTAAGGCGGCATCCGGTGGCGCAAAAGTCATGACGGTTGACGCGGCCGTGACGGCACTCGGCCTCTAAGGCACGGCACAGTGCTGCGCGCTTTTAGCCGTCGCGGTGAAAGCGATTATGACGTGTAGGCTATCGGCCTACTGGCTGGCCCATATGATGCGGGCGATCCATTCCACATCGGCCATCTCGAAGCTCCGATTGGGATGCTCAGGATTGAGCGAAAGAAGTTCGATGCTCTTGGGGCTTTGCCGCGCCAGCACCTTGGCCATCACTTCACCGTCACGGCTCTTCAACACCACGCGGTCGCCGCGCCGTACCTGCGCGCCAGGCTCCACGATGAGGATGTCGCCGTCGCGGTAAAGCGGCATCATGCTCTCTCCCTGCACTTCCAGCGCGTAGACTCCCTGTTTGCGTTCGGGAGACGAGGGAAACTCAACCACGTCCCAGCCCTGACCTGCCGGAAAGCCGCCGTCGTCAAAAAAACCGCCGGAACCGGCCTGAGCGAAACCGAGCAGGGGGATGGCACTTTCCGCACCGGCAGGTCGCGTCTGCGCCTTTCCGAAAGCATAACCGAAAAACTGATCCACGCTCGCTCCCGTCGCTTCGAGCACCTTGGAAACGGACTCCGTCGAGGGCCAGCGTTTGCGGCCGTCCGGCCCGAAACGCTTCGACTTATTGAATGAAGTAGGGTCGAGACCGGCACGCTTCGCCAATGCCGAAGGCGTCAGCTGATGGCGTTCGGCAAGCGTATCGATGGCGCTCCAGATCGTCTCATGTGAAAGCATGGTAGAAAGCCCGCAAACGGAGCCGATAGCGGAAAAGCTCCTGTCGTTAACACCTCGAAATCTAGACCATATCCGGTCCGGAGTAAAGGAAGGAAAGGAATAAAATCCTTGCTTACGCCACAAGAGCCGATGTGTTGATCTTGGCGAGCTGGATGACCGCCTGCGTGCGGCTGTCCACCTTGAGCTTCAACAGGATCGCGGAGACATGTGCCTTGATCGTCGCCTCCGAGACATTGAGCTCATAGGCGATTTGCTTGTTCAGCAGGCCTTCTGCCAGCATGCCGAGAACACGGCTCTGCTGCGGCGTCAGCGTTCGCAGCCTGCCGATGAGATCGGCGACATCCGGATCGTGCTCCTTTTCGCCGTGATGGCCGGCCGGTACCCACAGGTCGCCTTCCAGAACTGCGCGGATGCCATCACGGATGTCATCGATGCCGGAGGATTTTGAAATGAAACCGGAAGCACCGAGTTCGATTGAGCGGCGGACGGTCGTCGCGTCATCCGTCGCCGATACGATGACGATCGGCAGGCTGGAAAACTCTGCGCGCAGCGCCATGAGGCCCGAAAACCCGCTGACCCCTGGCATGGCAAGGTCGAGCAGCATCAGATCCGCATCGTTACGGGCTGCGGCTGCGCGTCTGGCAGCCTCGAAATCACCGGCTTCAACGATGGTCTGGTGTCCGTCGAGGCCGGATACGGCCTGTTTCAGGGCACCGCGAAAAAGTGGATGATCATCTGCAATGATAATGACAAGTTCCGACATTCTGGCCCCCTCCCAAGGGCATTATGCGGTTCTTTTCCAGTTATTGGCTCACTCCCTTTGCCGGTGGTCGAAACACGTCCGGCTCCTCCGCCAAAGGTTGCGCCAATCGGTTCCTCTTTACAAGGAAAAGCTTGTGGACAGGCGGTCTTTCAGGCTCTCAGCAATAAAAATACCGTGGAAACTGTGGACAATCCCCCAGCTTTGCGGCAAACCGCGATGGTTGGAAAGCCATGGAGAGCGCATGCAGGAAACGCCCGCGATCATCTATAAAATCGTGCCGGAGACGTTGTGGAACGAGGCCAGGGCAAAGGGTGTCTTCGACGGCGCCGCCATCGACCTGACCGATGGCTTCATCCATTTTTCCACGGCCAGGCAGGTGGCGGAAACAGCCGCGCGGCATTTTTCCGGCCAGGCCGATCTGCTGCTGATTGCAGTCGACGGCGCGGCCCTCGGCGACAAGCTGGTCTATGAACCCTCAAGAGGTGGCGATCTTTTCCCTCACCTTTATGGGCCTCTTCCCTTGACCGCCGTGCTCTGGGAGACGCCGCTTGCACTCGATCACGACGGCCAGCACCAGTTTCCGGAGATTTTGTGATGAGCGGATTATTTTCCTCGATCGGCCGCAAGGGCCTGTTCCTGGTCGATCCGGAAAAGGCCCATGGGCTGTCCATTGCGGCCCTGAAAAGCGGCTTCCTGCCTACCTGCATGGTGCCGCACGATCCGCGACTGCAGCAGACCGTGGCGGGCCTTGTCTTCCCCAATCCGCTCGGCATGGCGGCGGGTTACGACAAGAATGCGGAAGTACCGGGACCGCTTCTGAAGCTCGGTTTCGGCTTCACTGAAATCGGCACCGTCACGCCGCGGGCGCAGGCCGGCAATCCGAAGCCGCGTATCTTTCGCCTTGTGGAAGATGAGGGCGTCATCAATCGCCTCGGTTTCAACAATGAAGGCCATGCCGCTGCGCTGGAGCGTCTGAAGCAGGCGCATCTGCGTGGCATTGTCGGCGTCAATATCGGCGCCAACAAGGACAGTGAAGACCGTATCGCCGATTATGTGCAGGGCATCGAGGCGTTTTATTCGGTCGCATCCTATTTCACCGTCAATATTTCGTCCCCCAACACACCCGGTCTCCGCGACCTGCAGGCACGCGAAAGCCTTGCCGCCCTTCTCTCGGCCGTGCTGGAACGCCGCAGGGCGGAAGCTGAACGTTTCGGCAGACGCATCCCCGTCTTCCTCAAGATCGCTCCCGATCTGACCGAAGAGGGACTGGACGACGTTGCTGAAGAAGCGCTTGCCCATGATCTGGACGGCCTGATCGTTTCCAATACCACCCTCTCACGCGACGGCCTGCGAGCCAGCCCGCACAAGGGTGAGGCGGGTGGCCTTTCCGGCAAGCCTCTCTTCGAACTCTCCACCACGGTTCTGGCCAAGGTGCGCCGCCGCGTCGGCGTCAATTTGCCCATCATCGGTGTCGGCGGCGTTTCGTCCCCGGAAACGGCTTTGGAAAAGGTAAGGGCAGGTGCGGATCTGGTACAGCTGTACTCCTGCATGGTCTATGAAGGCCCCGGTCTGCCATCTGCCATCGTCAAGGGCCTGTCGAAGCTGGTTGCCCGTGAGGGCGTGGAATCGATCCGTGATCTGCGTGACAGCGCGGTTGACCGCTGGGCGGATCGTAAGCTCGGCTGACAGCGGGCCTGGAAGGTCGAGGCAGCGCTTCCTCAGGGGCTCTCCTTCCTCATCCCTGTGCTTGTCACAGGAGTGAGGGAAGAGGCTGGTTTCCCGCCCTTTACCTCAGGCGCAGAGCACCATAGCCCAATAGGGCCGGTTGCGGCTGGTGGCATCGTAGGCGACCGCCACGCCGAGGCCGTTATAAGGCCCAAGCATGTTTTCGAGGTGGTGTTTGGAGCCGATCCAGGCCTTCACCACCCGCTCCACGCTATCCTGACCGGCGGCCACATTCTCCGCCGCAGGAAGCGGCACATTCCCCTCCTTCATTCGGATCAGGAAACTGTCGGTCAGTCCGATCAGATGCGCCATCTTCTGCGCCTTGACCATGCGTCCGGCCTGATAGGCGGCGGCGCTGCTGGCTGCACCATTGATGGAAAGCGGCGAAAGTCCTTTCGAGCGTCGCAGGTCGTTGACCATTGGAAGCGCCGCTGCGGTCTCATCGCGGGTGCCTGAAGGTACGCCCTTGTTGGTTGGAACGGAAACGCAGGCTGAAAGAACCGAACCGGCGGAAAGCAGCACGAAACCGCGCCGTGTAAGCGTCTGGAGAGAAGTGTCGGTCATGTCAGCGGCGATAGCTCAGAAGGCGCAGGATGATGAAGACGGGAATGACGATCGTGGCGCCCAGGATCAGATAGTCGCCGATCGCCCCCAGCGCATGGAAACCGCTGCGCCACAGGTCGACGACGAAGTCGCGCGCGCCGTAAATGATGTTCCACGGCGTCAAGCCGAAGATCGCCATCAGAAAGCCGACGAGCAGTGAGACCACGAGCAGCTTCACCACCGTTCGGGCCACTGTGTCGCCCAGCAATTTGTTGACCTCACCGGCCATCAGCAAGTCTCCTGTTTTGTCCTGACATATGAAACGGACCACATCGATGCAAGTTTTTGCGCACTATATCGCGCATATCAGCCAATTCCACGAGTGCGCCATGAAATAGGACTTGAGTTTTTTTATGGCTTGATAAATGACAGCGCGCATCTTCTCAGGAATCTTGAATGGCCCCAAACCAGTTTTCTTCCGGTGACGTCATTGCCGACCGCCGGGCGGACTATGCCCGCATGTTGGCGGAGGGCGGTGATTATCCCGCCGCCGCCGAACTCATGGAACAGGCGCTGGAACTAGCGCCACGGTGGACGGCGGGCTGGTTTCGCTTCGGGGAATATCACGAAAAGGCGGGGGAAACGGACAAGGCCGTGGCGGCTTACGAAAAGGTCGCCGAGATGGATGAGGAAGGCCTGTTTGCAGCCGAACTGAAGCTTGCGGTTCTCGGCGCCGCAGAAACACCGGAACAGCCGCCGAGCCGTTATGTGGAAGGGCTGTTCGACGATTATGCCGATCGTTTCGAAACTTCGCTGGTCGAAAAGCTCGATTACAGCGTGCCGCAGAAACTGGCGGAACTGATCGAGAAGGCGGCGGATGGCCGGGTATTCGACACTGTCGTCGACATCGGCTGCGGCACGGGACTCCTCGGCGTTGAAATCAGAGCCTTCGCAAAGCGGCTGGAAGGTTTCGATATTTCACAGAACATGCTTGCCAAGGCGGAGGAAAAAGATCTCTACGATCACCTCGGCCAGGCCGATCTTTCCCTCGAAGCGGAAACTTCGGGGCTCTTCACCACGACCCTGGCGCCGAAGCGCGCCAATCTCGTCGCCGCCGCCGATGTAATGATGTATCTCGGCAGTCTCGAAACCGTCATGCCCCTCGTTTCCGCCCTGTTGGCGCCCTCCGGCTTCTTTGCCTTTTCAGTTGAGGATGCGGCAGGGGAGGATGGTTTCGTTCTGCGGGAATCCCTTCGTTACGCCCATTCGAAAACCTATGTCAGCGGTCTTCTGGAACGGGCGGGTTTTGATCTCATGGAAATTCGCAAGACCACCATTCGCAAGGATGCCGGAAAACCCCTTTCCGGCATTCTTTTTCTTGCCCGCGCCAAGGTCTGAACATCTCATTTCTTTCCATTTTCTCGATAGGTCAGCCTTCCTTACGTATCCATCTTGATCGGGTCCGTTTTGCAGTGCAAAATATGAAAGAAACCGAGGGCAAAGCTTGAGAACGAGAAGCGTTTACGGCATGTGGAGTTCCGATCCGGCCAGACACGCGCCGGTGGAAGACGTGCAGGGCATCGTCACCGGCGCCATTGTCTCGGCGCTCGGCTTTTATCTGCTGAACAAGGTCGGCCTTTTGACGGGCGGGACCGCCGGTGTCGCCTTTCTCCTGCATTATGCCTTCGGCATCAGCTTCGGGCTGCTGTTCTTCCTCGTCAATCTGCCATTCTATTACCTGTCCTTCCGTCGGCTCGGCCTTGCCTTTTCCTTCAAGACATTCATCGCCATCGGCCTTGTTTCGGTGCTGACGGAAGTGGAAGCGCGCTGGATGGTGATCGACAGCATCAATCCGCTGTGGGCGGCGCTGCTCGGCGGTCTGCTGCTGGGTTACGGATTGCTGGCGCTTTATCGCCACCGCGCCAGCCTTGGCGGCATCGGCATTCTGGCCATCTATATTCAGGATCGCTTTGGCATCCGCGCCGGCCTGATCCAGCTCGCCTTCGATGCCTTCGTCATGCTCTGTGCTTTCCTCGTCATCGATCCGGTCACGGTTGTCTATTCGATCGTCGGCGCCTTTGTCCTCAACATGTTTCTGGCCATCAATCACCGTTCGGACAGATATATCGTCGTGCGCTGAGCGAGGGTGGTTGAAATCTCCCGCACTTCAGCGCAATAGCTCGGCAGGGCTTGGTATTCAGGGGACAAGGCATGGACGATACGAGCGCGCGCAGGCGTCTTAATCTTTGGGCCTCCGCGCCGGATCGTCATTCGCTGCTGGAAGACGCGCAGGGCGTTCTTGCGGGCAGCATGCTGGTATCGCTCGGCGTCACGCTGTTTTCCGCAGCCGGTCTTTTGACGGGTGGCACGGTTGGTCTGGCGTTCCTCGTGCATTACGGCACCGACCTCAGCTTCGGTACGGTCTTCTTCCTCGTCAATCTGCCGTTTTATTATCTCGCCTTCCGCCGCCTCGGCCTCGCCTTCACGGTCAAGACCTTCTGCGCCATCGCTCTGACAGCGCTGCTGTCGGAATATATGCCCGGCTTTTTCGCCTTTCAGAGCATCAATCCGGTTGCCGCAGCACTTTTCGGCGGATTGACGGTTGCGGCGGGCATGCTGGCGCTGTTTCGTCATCGCACCAGCCTCGGCGGTTTCGGCATTCTGGCACTTTATCTGCAGGATCGTTTCGGCTGGCGCGCCGGCCTCGTGCAGCTCGCCTTTGACGGCATGGTGCTGGCCTGCTCATTCTTCGTTGCCACACCTCTTGTCATTATCTGCTCGGTTCTCGGAGCACTGGTTATGAACCTCACGCTTGCTATCAATCACAGGAACGACCGCTACATTGCCATGTAGCGGCCGCCGGTCGCGGGTTTGCGAGGTCAGGCCGCCTTCGCAGCCGCATCAACCGGATGCTGCGAGCGGAAACCGACAGCAATACGGTTCCAGGTGTTGATGGCGCCGATGGCCACCGTAATCTTCACGATTTCCTCATCGGAGAAATGTGCTTTCAGCGCTTCGAAGGCATCGTCCGGAGCCCCGGTCTCAGCAATCTTCGTCACCGCATCCACCCAGCCGAGCAATGCGCGTTCCTGCTGTGTATAAACGGGAGATTCCCGCCACACGCTCATCAGGTTGATCCATTGTTCGGAAAGCCCGTCATGGCGGCTTTCCTTTACATGCATATCCACGCAGAAGGCACAGCCATTGATGATCGAGGCACGCAGCTTGATGAGGTGAACGAAACGGCGTTCAAGTCCGCTGCCCTGAACGTAATTTTCAAGCGCCATGACGGCCTTGAAGGCTTCGGGGGATGCTTTGGCATAGTTGATACGGGTTTTCATGGGTCTCTCCGTTGGTTGGGTCAGTTTGAAGTCATGCGTCATCAGTCCGGAAAGCGACGAAGCCCTCCAGCGTAGATCGGTCTTTCTTCGGAGCCTGTTTTCCAGTCTCAGCGCGCTGCTGTCTTGCGCTCGTTCAACTCTAGGAAGGCACAGCCACGCGCAGCAATTCCACCATCGTCAGTGGCGGCAAGATCGCCCAGAATATCGGCAATGGTGGTTTTGGCGAGTTCGGCCCTATAGACCTTCTCTGCCTTCAACATCGCTGCATTGATACCACAGGGCTTGGTGAAATACCGGCCCGGCAATGGGTTTGGACCGCGTTGCCGGATTTCCGCGCAACGGAAAGCCGGCTGCGGCCCTTCAACGGCCAGAACGATGTCCAGCAGGGTGATCTTGTCAGTCGGTCGCGCCAGACGATAGCCGCCCTTCGGCCCCGGCACCGTGGCAACTATTCCCGCGCTGGACAATGATTGCAGGTGCTTCAGAAGATAGCTGGTGGAAACGCCGTGGAATTCCGCGAGCGCGGCCGCGGACAACACGCCGCCTTCGGAAAGTCCCGCCAGCATTCCCACGCTGTGAATGGCCTGTTCAACGCCGTCCCCGAGTTTCATCGGTCTTTTCCATGTCCTGTTGCTGCGCTATCATGGACATTATTTATCCATGATTATGTTTTCCTGTCAAGCGGCCCTGTTCCGCCCTTCTTTTTCTCAGGTTTTTCACTACGTTAAAGGCGTGGAACACACCGAGCCCCCCATTTCCGGCATAGATGTCGGCACCTTGCCCCTTTCATTCCAGAAATGGTTTGTCGAAAAAGGGTGGTCTCCGCGCGCCCATCAGCTGGAGCTTATGGCGCGGGCACGGGGCGGCGAGAACATGTTGCTGATCGCGCCCACCGGTGCTGGCAAGACGTTGGGCGGCTTCATGGCCTCGCTCACCGACCTGACAGAGCGGGGCAAGATACCGCCTGGCTCCGGCTTTGTCGGCGTGCACACCCTCTACATCTCACCGCTGAAGGCGCTTGCAGTCGATATCGAGCGTAATCTCACCAAGCCCGTTTCCGAAATGGGTCTGCCGATTGTCATCGAAACCCGCACCGGCGATACGCCCCAGGCGAAACGCCAGCGCCAGAAGGTGCGCCCACCGGATATCCTGCTGACCACACCGGAACAGGTCTCGCTGCTGCTCGCCAACAAGGAGGCCGAGCGCTTTTTCCGTGACCTGAAATATGTGGTGCTGGATGAGCTGCATTCGCTCGTCACCTCCAAACGCGGCCATCTGCTGTCGCTGGCGCTCGCCCGCGTGCGCCGGCATGCGCCCGATGTCCGTTTCATCGGCCTTTCGGCCACGGTGGCGGAGCCGATGGATTTGCGCCGTTATCTTGCACCGCAAGGGCAGGGGAAGCCGCCCGCCGGCTTGATAACCGTCGAAGGCGGTGCAAAGCCGGATATTTCCATCTTGCACACGGAAGAACGCATCCCATGGTCCGGCCATTCAGCACGTTATGCCGGAAAGGACTTATACGAAGCGTTGAAGCAGCATCAGACGACGCTGGTGTTTGTCAACACACGCTCGCAGGCGGAAAGGGTCTTTCAGGAGCTCTGGACGATCAATGACGACAATTTGCCGATCGCACTGCATCACGGCTCGCTGGATGCCGGGCAGCGCCGCAGGGTGGAAGCGGCCATGGCGGAAAACAGGTTACGTGCCGTCGTTGCCACCTCCACCCTCGATCTCGGCATAGACTGGGGTGACGTTGACCTTGTCGTACATGTCGGCGCGCCGAAGGGCGCTAGCCGCCTCGCTCAGCGTATCGGCCGTGCCAACCACCGCATGGATGAGCCGTCAAAGGCGATCCTCGTTCCCGCCAACCGCTTCGAGGTGATGGAATGCCGGGCAGCGCTGGATGCCAACTATATCGGCGCGCAGGATACGCCGCCGATCGCCGAAGGCGCGCTTGATGTTCTCGCCCAGCACGTACTCGGCATGGCCTGTGCCGAGCCTTTCGATGCGGATGAACTTTATCGCGAAGTCACCAGCGCCTCGCCCTATGCCGACCTGCCGCGTGCCACCTTCGATCGGGTGGTGGATTTTACTGCCACCGGCGGCTACGCGCTGCGCACCTATGAACGTTATGCCCGCATCCGCCAGATGAAGGACGGTCGCTGGCGCGTGTCCAATCCGGCGGTAGCGCAGCAATATCGCCTCAACCTCGGCACCATCGTCGAGGCGGCGGAACTCAATGTCCGCATGGTCAAGCGCAATGCCAAGGGCACGGTCGGTCGCGGTGGCATGTCGCTCGGCAAGGTCGAGGAATATTTCCTAGAGCAGCTGGTGCAGGGCGATACTTTTCTCTTTGCCGGCAAGGTGCTGCGGTTCGAGGGCATCAGGGAGAATGAATGCCTGGTCTCACAGGCCTTTTCCATGGATCCGAAGATACCCTCCTATGCCGGTGGCAAATTTCCGCTTTCCACCTACCTGGCAGATCAAGTGCGCTCCATGCTGGCAGACCCGACACGGTGGCATGCCCTGCCGGATCAGGTTCGCGACTGGCTGGCAATCCAGAAGGAGAAGTCGATCATTCCCAAGCGCGACGAGCTATTGGTGGAGACCTTCCCCTTCCGTAAGCGCTTCTTCATGGTCATGTATCCCTTCGAGGGACGGCTGGCGCATCAGACGCTCGGCATGCTTCTGACGCGGCGGCTGGAGCGGGCCGGGGCAAAACCGATGGGTTTCGTCGCCACCGATTATTCGCTCGCCATCTGGGCCATGGAGGATATCGGCATGCGGCTGAAATCCCACCGCCTGTCGCTGGCCGACCTTCTCGATGAGGACATGCTTGGCGACGATCTGGAAGCATGGCTTGACGAATCCTTCATGCTGAAACGCACCTTCCGCAATTGCGCAGTCATTTCCGGGCTGATCGAACGCCGCCATCCCGGCAAGGAAAAGACCGGCCGGCAGGTCACGGTGTCCGCCGATCTTATTTATGACGTTCTTCGCAGCCATGAGCCGGATCATATCCTGCTGGAAGCGACGCGACGCGATGCCGCAGCAGGACTTTTGGATATTGGCCGCCTTGGCGATATGCTGAAGCGAATCAAGGGACACACCACGCATCGCGCGCTGGAGCACGTCTCGCCCCTCGCCGTTCCGGTCATGCTGGAAATCGGCCGGGAGACGGTGGCGGGCGAAGCGATGGACGATGTGCTGGCGGAAGCTGCTGATGAGCTGATCGCCGAGGCCATGTCCTGAAATATGCCCATGTGCTGAAGTATGCATTGAAGGAACAACGATAAAAGTGCTGAGCCGGCTGACATTGAGCGACAGGTTTTCCAACGGCTTCGAATGCCTGGGCAGCGAGACCGCGATCAACGGCGTTTCCGCCTGGTGCGACCCTTTGGGTGGGCTCTACCTGCCCGACCTGTCGCTGCTCGTCGTTTCCGACCTGCATCTGGAAAAGGGTGCGGCTTTTGCAAGGCGTGGACGCATGCTGCCGCCCTATGACACCATCGCCACCCTCAAGATACTGTCTTCCCTCGTCAGCCGCTACGATCCGAAGATCGTCGTCAGCCTCGGCGACAATTTTCATGATCGCGTTGGCTCCCAGCACCTGCCGCTGCCGTTGCGCGAACTCATCCGCGAGATGGCCCGCGGTCGCGAATGGATATGGATCAACGGCAACCACGACCCCGATGGCACGGTCGATCTGCCGGGTTCTTCGGTGGATGAGATGTTTTACGGCAATCTCGTTTTCCGCCACGAGCCTAAGCCGGGCGATGCGGCCGGTGAAATCGCCGGTCATCTGCATCCCTCCGCCACTGTGCGACGCCGCGAGAAGACAGTGCGGCGGCCCTGTTTCGCCACCGATGGTTCGCGTCTGTTGATGCCGGCATTCGGGGTCTTGAGCGGCGGGCTGGATTTGCGCCACAAGGCAATGCGCGGCCTGTTCGATCATGCCGCTCTCGTCGCGCATCTGATGGGGAGAGATCGCATCTACTCGGTGCGGTTTTCCAGTCTGCTCGGCTGAGATTTTAGCGCAGCCTATTGGCGGTAGACCAATACCGGTATCTTCGAATTCTTCAGCACCTTGGCGGTCACACTGCCGAGCAGCATCTCGACGAAACTCCTGCGCCGGTGCGAGGCCATGGCGATGAGGTCGCAGCCGGTCTTGTCGGCTATTTCAATGATCGCCTCGTCCGGCCGCCCCGCCCGCGCCAGCAGGGCCTCGCAATCCAGCCCCATGGCGGTGGCATGCGCCTGCGTATCGCGAAGCAGATGCTCCGCCTCTTCGCAACGGTGGAATTCCTCTTCGGCAATGGCGGCAATGTCCTCGACATCGCTGGCAATCACATGAAAGGGTTCCGATACCGTCACCACGGTCACCTTTGCGCCTGCCTCCTTGGCGAGAGCGAACCCTTGGTCGATTGCGATCTGCGCCAGCGGCGAGCCATCGGTGGGAATGAGAATGTGCTTGAACATGACATTTCTCCTTTTCATCCCCGTTACAACCGCACTTGCCGCCATCAGCTTCGTGCGTTTGTAACGCCTTGAATTTTACAGCAAACCCCGGAAGGAAGCGAATGCTATCTTTGCCCGTGCGGGTGGCAGACGCTCTCTTTTGCGCGATTGAAAACGCTCAGTCCTTGCGGAAGATGATGCTGGCGCCCCAGCCGGTGACGACGGCGAGCAGAACGCAAAGCGCGCCGTAAGCAAGCGGCGTCTGATGCGCGGCATCGGTGATCGCCTGTTCCATGCCGGTCTTGACGACGCGCAGTTTTAATTCGCGCTGGGCGATGAATTTGCCGCTCTTGAAGAGATAGGCGCGTGCCGTGTGCACCCCGTTTGGCACGTTGGCGGGCAGGCGCAAGGTCGCCCAAAACAGGCCCGTGCGTTCCAGCCGCACCCCGGTCGTATCATTGCGGTAGATGCCGCTCGAAAGCTTGAGCCGACGATAGGCCTCCTGAAAATCGAAGACATTATCGGGCACGCCCGAAAAGACAGCGCTTTTGAGCGACAGATGGTCGACGCCGAGCCCCATGGCGCGCAGCGTTCCGGGGGAGGCGACATCGCTGATATTGCGCGTACTGGCCATGGAGTAGGATTCCGGCAACGGCGTGAAGGTGATGGCGCTGGTATTGATCCAGATGCCTGCCACACGTTCCTTCTTGCGCACGGTCATGTAGTCGCTCGGCCCTTCCAGCGTCACCACGATATCATATTGCCCGATGGCCAGTAGCAGCTGGTCGGTATTGTTGAGTGCGCCGAAGAGGGTGAAATCCGCCCCGCGAAAATCCGAGGCTATCGGAATTTCCGTCGTCGAAGCGCCGATTTCGATGTTTTCCTGCAGGGGGCGCTGCTGCGGACCCGGCGGCAGCGCAAGCGGCGGCGTCTGGGCGGAAGCAGTTTGCCCGAAGGCAAGACAGGAGAGCAGGGCAAGGGCGGCAAGCAACAAATGGCGGGTCAATAACCTAACCCCCCGACGGCGACCGAAAACAGATCTTCCGGCCGCACCACCAGCGATACCGCAAGGCGAAGGGCGACGGCGAGGACAAGAAGCGCCAGCAGCGCACGCAGCTGTTCGCCGCGCAGTTTCTGGCCGACGCGTACACCATATTGCGCGCCGATGACGCCAGCCACCATCAGGATGAAAGCCAGCACCACATCGACGGAGTAGTTGGTCGCTGCCTGTACGACGGTCGTGTATGCGGTGACGAAAATGATCTGGAACAGTGAGGTGCCGACAACCACACTGGTGGGAATGCGTAACAGATAGATCATCGCCGGCACCATGATGAAACCGCCGCCCACACCCATGATAGAGGTGAGTATGCCGATGCCGAAACCGAGCGTGACGACTGGAATGATGCTGAGATAGATCTTCGATTTCTTGAACCGCATTTTCAGCGGCAGGCGGTGTACCCAGTTGTGGTGTCCCGGCCGGCGCAGCGTCACGGTTTCGTTGCGGGCGGCGCGGCGAAGTGCCGAAATGCTTTCCTTCAGCATCAACCCGCCTACGGTGCCGAGCAGGATGACGTAGAGCAACGAAACGATGAGATCGAGCTGGCCGATGCTGCGCAGGAAGGAGAATATCCACACGCCGACCGTCGCCCCCAGGAGGCCGCCGACGAGCAGAACGCTGCCGAGCTTGACGTCGAGGGTTCCACGCCGGAAATGCGTGATCGAGCCTGAAACGGAGGAGGCCACCACCTGGTTGGCGCCCGTCGCCACGGCCACGACTGGCGGAATATTGTAGAAAATCAGCAGCGGGGTGATCAGAAAGCCACCGCCGACACCGAACATGCCGGACAAAAAACCGACGGCCGCGCCCATGCCGAGAATGATGAAAATATTCACCGACAGTTCTGCGATCGGCAGATAGACAGTCACGGCTCGGACCTCGGGCAAATGGTTCCGGGCGGCATGGCTTGTCCGGTGAGGGGGCCTTGCCGCGATTTACACTTTCTGTCTGAAAAGACCGGGCATGCCCAGCCTTCATCCGTCATGCCCGCGAGGGCCTAACCTGTCAACATTCAACGGTAAATACGTTGATAATTTGGAAAGATAGAGGTCTGGCGAAGGCAGCCGCCCACATTCCTGTCAGGCGTTGCAAAAAAAGCGGCCGGGGGGGCCGCTTTTTGGGTTTCAGAACCATTATTTATTGCGGGCGAGAAGCGCTGTCACCAGTTCGTTGGTAATGCGCCCGTCCGGGGTCTGGCCCACGGATTTCTGAAAGTCCTTGATGGCCGTCACGGTGTTCTTGCCGAGCTTGCCGTCCGGCTGCCCGGCATCGAAGCCGTTCTTGTTGAGGATCGCCTGAATGTTGCGGATCGCCTTTTCCATGTCCACGGAGGCGGTTTTCACGCCTTCCTTGCCAGCCCACTCTTCCGGCGGGTTGACGCTGTTGGCATCTTCCGAAAGCGGCTTGACCTTCCACGCCTCCACCTTGGCCTTGGCGCTCTGGAGCTGCTGCGGGTTCAAGGCCCCCGCCACTTCGTCGCGCTTCTGGGCGGCATCGGCATCGCCATCCTTGGCGGCAATGGCGAACCACTTGTAAGATTCCTCGATATCCTGTTTCACGCCGCTGCCGCGCGCATAGAGGATGGCAAGATTGAACTGGCTGTCGCGGACGCCGAGTTCGGAGGCCTTGATGAACCACTGCGCGGCGGCAGCAAAATCCGGCTGGCCCGCCGCGTCGGAAGCCAGCAGGACGGCAAGATTGTGCATGGCGCCCGCATTGCCCTGTTCGGCGGCCAGCGTGTAATAGCGCTTGGCTTCCGGAAGGTTGCGTTCGACGCCGTTCGCCTTCTCGTAGAGATTGGCGAGACGATATTGCGCGGGCGCAAGACCGCGATCGGCAGCCAGTTTGTACCACTTCGCGGCTTCGGCACGGTCGGCGGCAACGCCGCGACCGTCGGTGTAGCGGGCTGCGATTTCGAAAAGCGCCTGCGTGTCGCCCTTGGCGGCGGCTTCAGCAAGCGATGCGGGCTCTATCCCGGCGGGAACGACGATGGCGCCGTCGGCGGGAGCGGCCGTGAAGGCGGCCTCAGCCGGTTTCGGCGGTTCCGCCTGCGCGACGGTGCCGGATTTTGCGGGATCCACGGCGGGAACATCGGCGACCGGCGGCTCCTCGGGTAGCGGCGCACCGCCAATGGTCCGGTGGTCAATGGTATTCTGTGCCGGAGCGGAGTTCTCGATGCTGTCGGCCGGGGCTGCCTGCTCGGATCCGATCGCGAGGTCAGACGGTATGGTGACGGCCTTTTCGCCGGTTTCGGGAAGGGCGGAAACCGGTGCATTGTCCATCTTCTGTTCAATCACCGGCGCCGGGGCTTCCGTGCCGCTGATCAGTGTCTTGACGAGGGGCATGGCCATCATCGCCAGAAGGATCGCGCCGATACCGAGCAGCAGCGGCCGGCGATAACGCGAAAGAGCCGAAGTTTCGGTCTTTCTTTTCTTTTTGCCGGTTTCAAGCTTTTCCGGCGCTGTTTCCATCGCGGCGGCCTGCGCGGCACGGCGGGCGGCGGCGATAAAGTCCGTCCGTCCTTCCGCGTCCACGGCCTTGCCGGTGGCGGCCACCTGGCTGGCGCGCACGCGTTCCAGGATTTTCTTGATATCAGGCGCGCCCGAACCGGGCTCCAGGAGTTCGTTCTCCTGACCGGCTGGCAGAACGTCGATCGGATCAAGCGACGGGGCAGGCTCAACCTGGGTGCGGGCGGAAGAGGCCGATACGGGTTCTTCCTTGGTCTTTGCGGGCTTCGCCGTGCTTGTTTTGAAGCGCTTCGTCAGCCCGGCGAGCAGGCTCGTTTTCTCTGCTTTTGCGGGCTTGACGGCAGCGGGCGGCACGATGGCGGTCGCGTCGTTGTCGCTGACATCCTCGAGAATGGCCTGCTCTTCGGCTATATAGCCCTCTTCCGGGAATATGGCGGCCGGCATCGCGACGTCGTCGCGGCCTGCGGCAACAGCCTGCTGTGCAACGTGACGGGTGGGCTCTTCGCGGTAGGGCGTTCCGTTGTCGAGATTATCCAGGCGGCCGACAATCTGCACCAGCGTTTCGTGCAGTGCTTCGAAGGTGCGGTGCGTGCGCTCTTCGGTGTTGCGGCTCAGCGCTTCAAGGTTGCGCAAATCGGCCGCGAGATCGGTCAGCATCGACATGTCGGCGATGTTCGCGCCAGCCGAGAGGTTGTTGCGGGTATAGGCGTCGAGAACGGCCTCGGCTGCCTGCCGGGCCGCTTCGATGATATATTCGTCGTTCGAAGCCATATAGTCTTCGATCGCCGCCATGCGCGCATCGAGTTCAGGCGACATGCCTGCGGCCTGCATCTGCACCGGCTGGCCGATCAGCGTCGAGAGATGGGCGATCTGGTTTTCAAGGCTCGCCAGCGCATGGCTGTCAGCGGGGGCGGCATGGGCGGTCTCATCCAGTCGCGCGGCGATAGTGCCAAGCCGCTCTTCCAGGCGCGAAAAGGCGCTTTCACTGAGGCCCGATGCCAGCTGCGGCTGGCTATAGCGATAATCGAGCTCCTCGATCTGCCGAGAGAGCGTGTCGAGCCGTTCGGCCAGACCCTCATTCACGGTGCCGTGGTCGAGCGCATCGATCTTGCGGGAAATGTCGCTGAGGAAAGACGTCAGCTCCGCCTGTTGCGAAGGGCGCTGCGACCGTTCCAGAAGCAGTGAAAGCTGGTCCAGTCGCTCATGCAGTTGCGCTGCATCGCGCGTGGTGCTCAGCTCATCGATCTTGCCGGCCAGCGCTTCAAGGCGCGCGGTAAGATCAAGGGAGGGTTCCGGTTTTGCAGCGGCGAGGCGGTTGATATCACCGAGCTGTTCGGCGAGGCCGTTCAGGCGGTTTTCCAGTCGCTGGGCGAGCGCATTGTCGGTTGCCTGCGCATTGGCGCGTGTGCCGGTCGCCGCAATGGCGCGGCTGATTTCGTCCAGCCGCTGATCGAGACCGGAAAACTGTTCGCTAAAGACCGCTTCATTCGGCTGCATGTGCTTGCCGAGCTGCTCGACCGCGCTGGCGATCGCGATCAGCTTCTCCTCGAGCACGCGAACGGCCGGATTGTTGCTCATGCCGCCGAGCTGCGTCTTGATGTCATCGAGACGACAGGCGAGGGAGACGATTTCATCCTGAAGGGCGCCGGCATCGAAACCACGCAGCGTGTCTTCCACAGTGTTCCAGCGGCTTTCGATCCGATGGACGCTGTCTTCGCGTGCGAGCTGGTCAATGGTGAGGCGTAGGTCCTCGAATTCGTTGCGCAGCGCATAGACATCCGGAGATGCCAGATTGCCGAGCTGGTCGATGCTTCCGGCAAGCCGTGCGATGTCATCGCGCAGATCGCCGATGAATTGCTGGTCTTCAGCCACGGCGCGGATATTGCGGATTTCCGCGCGCAGTCCCTGCGCTTCCCGCGCAACGCCCTCGGCAATATCGTGCTTCAATTCGTGGCGGAGGTTCACGAGTGCCTGCGCGATTTCCTGCAGGGCCGCGTCATTGCGTGGCTCCTGATAGGGCGGGATGGCGCGTGCGCGCGGTGCGGCCTGAGGAGCCGGCTGGGGCTCCCTCTGCCGATATTCCGGCGCGAGCGGCCGTGTGATCGTGCGTTCCGGGCGGGCGGCAGGTTCCTGCGGGCGCTGGAAGCTGGTCTCCAGCAGACGCTGGCGCTGGCGTATTTCATTGACGGGATCAAGTTGCGGTGGCGTCACGCTTGTGCGTGGCTCGCGTGGTGCGGCATAGGTTTCGCTCTTCGTTTCCGGCGTGGCGCCAGCGGCCCGCTGGTCGCGCGGAAACTTCTGGCTCATCAACCCTTCGATGCGGGCTTCAAGGCCTTCAATGGTGCGATTGAGAGCATCAAGAGACGACCTGTCGCTTGGCTGTTGGGTTTTCGATCGCAATCCGTTCATCTTTTCGCTCGCTTCGCTTCCGCCCGCCGTGCCCGGTTATCTGTCGCGACGTTGCCTGTTTGGACACGCCGTCGCCGCAACATGCAGCAATTCTAGAGCCGGTATTTGCCCCCGTGGAGGAAAATGCGCCGATGAACGAAGCAGTTACCTCCATCGGGAGAATTCACGAAACGTGGTAAAGAAGTGGTTAACCAAGGTCGGAATTTTTTAACTTTTGCGATGCAGGCCGAGCCCCGGGGCGGTGCGGAGGACAATTACGCAAAAAGGGAGAGCGATAACCCCATGGAATTTATTTGACGTTTACGCGCACGTCAAATATTGTCACGTCATATCGGCCGGATTATCTCCGGCGCCCACGATGCGGAGGAACATCGGTAATGCCTGTTTACAAGGCCCCAGTTAAGGACACGCTTTTTATCCTGAATGACGTTCTCGGCCTGGAGCGGTATAACAACCTGCCTGGCTTCGAGGATGCGACGCCCGACATGATCGAGGCAATCACCGGCGAAGCGGCAAAGCTTGCCGAGGAACGGCTTTTCCCACTCAATCTTTCCGGTGACGAGCAGGGTTGCAAGCGCGCCGATGACGGTTCTGTCTCCGTGCCCGATGGTTTCAAGGAAGCCTATGACGCCTATTGCGAAGGCGGCTGGATCGGCCTTGCCGTTCCCCAGGAGTTTGGCGGGCAGGGCCTGCCCTATACGCTGCATGCGGCGATCGGCGAATATATGTCTTCCGCCAACCTGTCCTTGATGATGTATCCCGGCCTGACACAGGGCGCTATTGCCGCTATCCTCGTGCATGGCACGCAGGAACAGAAGCAAACCTATCTGCCGAATATGGTTGAAGGTACCTGGTCCGGCACCATGAACCTTACCGAACCTCATTGCGGCACCGATCTCGGTCTCCTGCGCACCAAGGCGGTTCCGCAGGGAGATGGCACTTATAAGATTTCCGGCCAGAAGATCTTCATCTCGGCCGGTGAACATTCCATGACCGATAATATCGTCCATCTGGTGCTCGCCCGCATCGAGGGCGCACCTGAAGGCACGAAGGGTATTTCGCTTTTCATCGTGCCGAAATTCCTGGTCAGCCAAGACGGCACGCCCGGCGAGCGCAACGGCGTCACCTGTGGTGCGATCGAGCACAAGATGGGTATTCACGGCAACGCCACCTGCGTCATGAATTACGATGATGCGACGGGTTATCTGCTCGGTGCGGAAAACAAGGGCCTTTCGGCCATGTTCGTGATGATGAACGAGGCGCGCCTCGGCGTCGGCCTGCAGGGGCTTTCCGTGGGCGAAATCGCCTATCAGAATGCGGTGGAATATGCCCGTGAGCGCATTCAGGGCCGCTCTCTGTCCGGTGCCAAGTTCCCGGACAAGAAGGCCGATCCGATCATCGTGCACCCGGATATCCGCCGCACGCTGATGACCATCAAGGCCTATAACGAGGCTGGCCGCGCTTTCCTTTTGTGGACAGCGCTGCAATCGGACATCGCCCACCGCTCGACCGATGAGAAGGAGCGGCAGGCGGCAGACGACCTGCTCGGTCTCGTCACGCCGATCCTCAAGGGCGTTTTGACGGACAAGGGCTTCGACCACGCCGTGATGGCGCAGCAGGTCTTTGGCGGTCACGGCTACATCGAAGAACATGGCATGAGCCAATATGTCCGCGATGCGCGCATCACCATGATCTATGAGGGCGCTAACGGCATTCAGGCGCTTGATTTGGTGGGCCGCAAGCTCGGCATGAATGGCGGCCGCGCCGTGATGGCGCTGTTCAAGGAAATCGGCGATTTCTGCGAGGAAAACCGCGGCGATGAAAAGCTCAGCCTCTACACCAAGGGTTTGAAGAAGGGCTTGAACGACCTTCAGGCCGCAACCATGTGGTTCATGCAGAACGCCATGGCCAAGCCCGACAATGCCGGTGCCGGTTCGACCGACTACATGCATCTCTTCGGCATCGTGGTGCTGGGTTACATGCAGGCGCGCATGGCGAAAGCCGCCAGCGAAGCGCTTGCAGCAGGCAGCGCTTCGGATGAGGATTACCTCAAGACCAAGCTTGTCACGGCGAAGTTTTACATGGAGCGCATCATGCCGGAAACGGCGCTGCGCAAGGCCCGCATCGAAACCGGGGCGGACACCATGATGGAACTGGCCGCGGAAGCATTCTGAGACATCTGGCGCTGACCGCGCCGCAGGGAGAGAGTTTATGACCGACGTATTTATCTACGACCATGTCCGCACCCCGCGCGGACGCGGCAAGAAGGATGGCAGCCTGCATGAGGTGCCGTCCGTTCGCCTTGCCGCCAAGACGCTGGAAGCCATCCGCGACCGCAACGGGCTTGATACCTCTGCTGTCGATGACATCATCATGGGCTGCGTCGATCCTGTCATGGATGCCGGCGCCGTCATCCCCAAGGCCGCCGCCTTCGAGGCCGGTTACTCCAACAAGGCGCCGGGCATGCAGATCTCGCGTTTCTGCGCCTCGGGCCTCGACGCCATCAACTTCGCGGCCGGCAAGGTGAAGGCCGGGTCTGACGATATCGTCATCGCCGGCGGTGTCGAAAGCATGTCCCGCGTCGGTATGGGCATGTCGGGCGGCGCCTGGTACATGGACCCCTCGGTCAACTTTCCGGCCTTCTTCATGCCGCAGGGCGTGTCGGCCGATCTGATCGCCACGAAATACGGTTTCTCCCGTGACGACGTCGACGCCTATGCCGTCGAAAGCCAGAAGCGCGCCGCGCACGCCTGGGAAAAGGGCTATTTCAACAGGTCGGTCATTCCGGTGAAGGACCAGAACGGCCTGACGATCCTTGACCGCGACGAGCACATGCGTCCCGGCACCGATATGCAGGCGCTGGCCTCGCTCAACCCGTCCTTCCAGATGCCCGGTGAAATGGGCGGCTTCGAAGCTGTCGGCATCATGGCCCACCCGGAAGTGGAGCGGATCAACTACGTCCATCACGCCGGCAACTCATCCGGCATCGTTGATGGTGCCGCCGCCGTGCTGGTTGGTTCGAAAGCGGGCGGCGAGGCAATGGGGGTGACACCGCGTGCCCGTATCAAGGCCTTCGCCAATATCGGCTCCGACCCGGCGCTGATGCTGACCGGCCCGGTTGACGTAACCGAAAAGCTGCTGAAAAAGACCGGCATGTCGCTTGCCGATATCGATCTCTTCGAACTCAACGAAGCCTTCGCCGCCGTGGTCTTGCGCTACATGCAGGCTTTCGACATCGATCACGACCGGATGAACGTCAATGGCGGCGCAATCGCCATGGGTCATCCGCTGGGTGCAACCGGCGCGATGATCCTCGGTACGGTGCTGGATGAGCTGGAACGGCGCGATCTGAACACCGCGCTCGTCACGCTTTGCATTGGTGCAGGCATGGGTACAGCAACCGTCATCGAGCGGGTTTAAGGCAGCGGCTACGGCCCCGCTTCCGTCATCCTCGGGCTTGACCCGAGGATCTATCCCCGGTGCTTGGATCCTCGGGTCAAGCCCGAGGATGACGAGGAAAGCGAAGCGGCCACTACGATTCAGGGAAGAGGAATCCCAAATGAGCACTTACACCAATTTCACCATCGAGACGGACGCAGACGGCATTGCCCTCGTCACCTGGGACATGCCGGAAAAGTCCATGAACGTCTTCACGTCAGAGGTGATGGACGAGCTGAACGCCATTCTCGACGCCACCGTCGCCGATAGCGCCGTCAAGGGCGTCGTCTTCACGTCGGGCAAAAGTACCTTTTCCGGCGGCGCCGATCTGTCGATGATCAAGTCGATGTTCTCCTTCTACAATGACGAGAAGACGAAGAACCCGGATCAGGCGGCAGCAAAGCTGTTCGAGCTGGTGGGCCGCATGACCGGCCTGTTCCGCAAGATCGAGACCAACGGCAAGCCCTGGGTCTCCGCCATCAACGGCACCTGCATGGGGGGCGCTTTCGAACTGTCACTCGCCTGCCACGGCCGCGTGGCCTCCATCGCCAAGAACCTCAAGATCGCACTGCCGGAAGTCAAGGTCGGCATCTTCCCGGGCGCTGGCGGCACCCAGCGCGTCTCGCGCCTGACCGATGCACAATCTGCCTTGCAGATGATGACGACAGGCCAGTCGCTGACCGGCGCACGCGCCAAGGCCATGGGGCTGGTGCACCAGGTAGTCGAGCCGGATCAGCTGGTCGCAACTGCAAAGCAGATGATCAAGGACGGCCTGAAGCCGGTAGCACCCTGGGATGAGAAGGGCTTCAAGGCCCCCGGCGGCGGCATCTGGACGCCTGCGGCTGCCCAGCTGTGGCCCGCCGCTCCGGCGATCCTGCGCCGCGAAAGCGCCGGCAACTATCCGGCCGCACTCGCCATCCTCAAATGCGTTTATGAAGGGCTGCAATTGCCTTTCGATACGGCGCTGAAGGTGGAGCAGCGTTATTTCACCGAAATCCTTCGCTCGAAGGAAGCCTTCGGCATGATCCGCTCGCTGTTCATTTCCATGCAGGAGCTGGGCAAGGGCGCGCGCCGTCCGGCCGGCCAGCCGAAGACGGAGTTCAAAAAGGTTGGCGTCGTCGGCGCGGGCTTCATGGGGGCGGCGGTCGCTTACGTCACCGCCGCAGCGGGTATTCCCGTCACGCTGGTGGATCGCGATCAGGAAGCCGCAGACAAGGGCAAGGGCCATTGCGAGGAAAGCGTCAAGGCCGCCATCGGCAAGGGTAGGCTGACGCAGGATGAAGACAAGGCCTTGCTTGATCTCGTCACTCCCACGGCGGATTACACTGCATTGTCTGATGTCGATCTCGTTATCGAGGCCGTCTTTGAAGACCGCGACGTGAAGAAAGCCGTCATCGAAGCCGTGGAAGCCGTTTTGCCCGAAGGCGCAATCTTTGCCTCCAACACGTCCACCTTGCCAATCACGGGGCTGGCAAAGAACTCCAAGCGTCCGACCGATTTCATCGGCATCCACTTCTTCTCGCCGGTCGAGAAGATGATGCTGACGGAAGTCATCTTGGGCAAGGAAACCGGCGATAAGGCGCTCGCCGTCGCGCTGGATTATGTGGCCAAGATCAAGAAGACCCCGATCGTCGTCAACGATACGCGCGGCTTCTTCGTCAATCGTTGCGTGCTGCGCTACATGGCCGAAAGCTACGACATGCTGATCGAAGGCGTGCCGCCCGCGATGATCGAAAATGCCGCGAAGTTCGCCGGCATGCCGGTCGGCCCGCTGGCGTTGAACGACGAAGTGGCCATCGATCTTTCCTACAAGATCCTGAAAGCCACCGTCGCCGATCTCGGCGAAAAGGCGGTCGATCCGCGCCATATGGAGCTGGTGAAGAAGCTGGTGGAAGGCGAGGGCCGCTTTGGCCGTAAGAACGCCAAGGGCTTTTACGACTACCCGCCAAAGCCCGCCAAGAAGTCCCTCTGGCCTGGCCTGAAGGACCTCTATCCGCAGCAGAAGCCTGAAGACGTGGATATGGAGGTGCTGAAGCAGCGCTTCCTCGTCACCGTGGCGCTGGAAGCCGCCCGCACGGTGGAAGAGGGCATCGTCACCGATCCGCGTGAGGCGGATGTCGGTTCCATCCTCGGTTTCGGCTTCGCGCCCTATACCGGGGGCGCGCTGTCCTACATTGACGGCATGGGCGTGAAGAGCTTCGTCGCGCTCGCCGAAAAGCTCAGCGAGACATACGGACCGCGCTTCCAGCCAACGCCGCTGCTGAAGGATATGGCCGCCAAGGGCGAGACCTTCTACGGTCGCTTCGATCCCTATGCCAGCGCCGCGAAGGCGGCCTGAGGCTCCAGTGAGATGATTGAACAGGCCCTTCGGGGCCTGTTTTATTATGCCTGTCTACCCGCTTTCCATGCATCCTTTGCCGGGCTGAGGCGTTGAAAAGGCTGACCGGGCAAAAGCGCCCGCCGCCGCAATTCAGCACGCCTCAGGAGACAGCGATGAAAGCACCACTGCGATCCCACGGTTTCGATAAGCCATCAGACCTGGACGACGAGTTGGCCGAACTGGACGAAGAGGCGGAAGCTGTGGCCGCCGAAGAGACGGTGGAAAAAACGGCAGCCAGGAGGACACCTGCCGCCAATACCGTCGACCCGGCGCTGCGTGCCGAACTGGACGAGCTTCGCCAACAGGTCGAAAAGATCCGGCGTGATGTCAAGCGGCTTGAGGCGGCCGGGATGTCCCGCCACAGGCCCGCACAGCCCCACCATGAACGCGACCGCGAGAATTCCCGCCTGATGACGGTCGTGCGCTCCGTAGCCGTCACCTCGCTTGCAAGCCGCATCTTTGCGTCTTCGCCCGTCATGGCGGCGCTGGTAGCCGTGGTGCCTTTCGCGCTTGGTTTCGCAGCACGGCGCCGCGAAGGGGCATAGCCCCACCTGCCATGCTGCGCCCGCCACCGGCCGGGATCGGTCCCTCGCAAACATGACGGCGGGCAAATGCGCTCTGGCATCAGGAGGCCATACAGTGAGTTTTCCTGCGTGAACCGGCCTTCGCCCTGCGTTCTTTCCAGCCATCCACAGGCGCCGTGAAAAAACTGTCAAAAAACTTCGGAAGGGCGCTTGCCATGTTCGAACAAGATGTTATAACCCCGCTCACTTTCGGGGCGCAAACGACCCCGACCGCGAAAAGCGGAGGTTCTTCAAGGACCTGAAGTGCCCGGATAGCTCAGTTGGTAGAGCAGCGGATTGAAAATCCGCGTGTCGGTGGTTCAAATCCGCCTCCGGGCACCATTCATCTACTTATATATAAAAAACTTAGGCAGAGTAATCTTCTAATAGCTAGGCAATTTTTGCCTTAATGTCTCACTGGTCCGTTCCCACAGGTCTCGAGTCGCTCCAGCTATTCCCGGCAAATTTATGTGGCACGGTTTTTCTTTCTGCCGTTGCTTTTAATATCACGCCTAGAATAGCAATTGCTCATTTTAGAAGGGAGTGTTTTGCATGGTGGACTTGGACGACGATGCACCACAGGCCAGTATATGCGTGGATTGCGCACGTCATTCGTCGCTTAAACGCCTAATTGCTAGTAACGCAGTGCCCGGCCTATGTGGTCTCTGTGAACGCGAAGACGTGAATGTCTGCGATCCGCGAAATACCAACTCGATGGTGATGCTGCTCAGGTCACTAGTTCGTTTTTACTGGGATGAGTACGACTATAATCCTCATTGGGGTGGCGAGTCTGTCATGGCCCTCTTCGGAGACCCTGACAACCCAGTACTTGAGCCGCCAAGGTCTGATAGATACTACGATGAAATTGACTATCTGATTCAAGAACCAGTCTATCCACCACTCAGCGAGGGGGTGTGGCTTTATGCTGGGTTCAATGATGGGATTCGGCTAATGTCGCCTGCGATTTCACGGACAAACCCAATGCAGATCGGTGAATTGAAGCGCAGATTGTTGGTCGAGAATTTCTTTCAAGTAGAGCCAGATCTTGATCGCATCGTCTCTGAGTTTCTAGGTGATATTGAGCTTCAGCTTCCAGTGAACGAGCTTTGGTATAGAGCTCGTATTGGACAAAAAAATGTGTTCTCGGATGTTGATGGATGGAATTCTAGAATTGTCCGCCAGCCATGGATGGGACTAGAAATTGGTGCTCCTCCTCCGTTGTTAGCGGGCAACGGCAGACTGAATAGAACCGGTGTTAGCATGCTATATCTTGCGACAGACGTATATACCGCTGTAGCAGAGATACGTCCTCATCCGGGTCACCACGTTTCAATCGGTGGTTTTCGTAGCACTCAAAATTTAAAGCTCGCTGACTTCAACCCTGATATCTCGAAATTCTCGTCCAGTGATATTCGGTTGGACCTTTTTGCGCTGATCCAAGCGTTCGATCGCTTGATGAGCAGGCCAATAACTCCAGAAGAGAAGCACCATTATCTATTAACTCAACTGCTGTCGGAGGTGCTTATCAAGAAAGGCTTCGATGGTGTTCGATATCGAAGCTCTTTGTCTAAAGGAAGCAATATTTGCATCTTCTACCCGGATCGTTTTACGTTTGATCCAAGTGTTTCCGAGGTTCGGAGCATTAGGCGTGTGTCATACGAAGTCGAGGCAACTCCCTATGCCATTACGCCCACAGCGGGCCATTTCAAGCTGAGGGATGCGTCATAAAGCAACAAACAATGAAGTGCCTCTGCGATCTGACTACAGATGCTCCCGATTATCCGTATTCTGCTCCGCCCGGTCCCGATAAAGTGCGGCGCGGCCGAGAAGCATCAGGGAAACCGGCGTCGTCACCGTCATGAAAATGCCGATGAAGATTTCGTGGAAAGCGAAGCGGCCGCCGGAGACGGAGAAATAGATGATGGAGGCCATGACGATGCCGCCGGTCCCCCAGCTGGTGCCGAGTGTGGGCGCATGCAGGCGTTCATAGAAGCTGTTGAGCTTGGCAAAGCCTATAGTGCCGATCAGCGTTAACGAGGCGCCCAGCAGGACAAAAAAAGCTACGGCGATGGCGGCCCAGAGCGGAAATTCTGCGGCGTTGCTCATTCTATGACCTCCCCGCGCATCAGGAATTTGGAAAGGGCGACGGTCGAGACGAAGCCCAGAATGGCGATCAGCAGCGATGCCTCGAAATAAATGTCGTTGCCGGTGCGCAGGCCGAAGGTCAGCAGCAGCAGCATGGCGTTGACATAGAGCGTATCCATGCCGAGCACCCGGTCCTGCGCGCGCGGGCCAATGGCGATGCGATAGACCGAAATCGTCATGGCAATGGCCAGCATCAGCTGCGCCAGCGAAAAGGACCAGAAAAGGATAATCGAACTCATTCGAATATCTCCATCAGCAGTTTTTCATATCGGTTCTTGATGAGGCTTATCCACGCGGCCTCGTCCACGTCGTCGAGGACGTGGAGCAGGAGCGTGCCCTGACTGGAATTATATTCAAGCCAGGCGCTTCCCGGCGTCGAGGTGAGGATTGTCGCCAGAACGGCCAGCGCCATGGGATCGCGTATATCGAGCGGCACGGCCAGAAAACCCGATTTGCGGTCCCTTTCGCGCCTGAACAGAATGATCTTCGCGACCGAGAGATTGGACCTGACGATATCGTAAAGCACGATAAGGATCAGCTGCACCAGCCGATGCCAGTTGCGAATGCGGGGTTTTGCCGGCCTCAGCGACGCCATCGCCCAGGAAGCGATGAGCGCCACCGCAGTTCCGAGCAGCAGATGCCCCGGCGAGAAACTGTTGATCGTCATCCAGAAGAAGATCAGGGAAACAGTCAGTAGCGGGTAGGGCAGGACACGGTTCATCATGGCTCTGCCTCCGGATTGCCGCCCGCCCGTGGCGCGGAAATGACGCCCTGGATATAGCTCGCGGGCAGATCGAGGATGCGCGCCGTTTCCTGCATGTAACGCATCACCGGCCCCGCCTGAACGGTCATGGCGAGTGTCAGGCCGAGAAGCAGCATGATGGGTGCGATTTCGATGACGAGCACGCGCGGCACGGTGCCTTCGATGGAGGCCCAGAAAGTACGGATGCCGGCACGGGTCATCGAGATCAGTGAAGCGAAGCCGGAAAAGACGATCAGGAAGACGATCCACCATGACAGGGTGGAGATGCTGTCATTGGCGCCGAGACCGGACGGATTGAGAATGGCCGATAGCATCGAGAATTTGGCAATGAAGCCGGAAAGCGGCGGCAGGCCGGCGAGCAGGATGCCGCAGGCGGCAAAGCATGCGCCCAGCACGGCCATGGTGGCAGGCATGGTCACGCCGATTTCCTCTTCCTCGTCTTCTTCCTCGCCTTCGCCATAAGCCTCCATGGTTACGGCAAGAACGTTTGCGCCCGCATCCTGCCCGCGCTCGACAAGTTCGATGAGCATGAAGAAGGCACTGATGGTGAGGGTGGAGCTGACAAGGTAATAAAGTGCGCCGGCCGCCACCGTGGGATTGCCGGTACCCATGGCTGCAAGCAGCGTTCCCGATGAGACCAGAACCGAAAAGCCGGCAAGCCGTCCCAGCGCCTGCGACGCCAGAACCCCGATGGCACCGAAGATGATGGTGGCGATGCCGCCGACCAGCAGCGCATCGTGGCCGAAACCGGCCGATTCCCCGGCCGTCTGGCCGAACAGCAGGAAGGAGAGGCGGGCGATGACATAAATGCCGACCTTGCTCATGATCGCGAATAGCCCGCCGACCGGTGCAGATGCCGCACCATAGGCGGAGGGCAGCCAGAAATTCAGCGGCCACATGCCGGCCTTGACCAGAAACGCGATGCCGAGGATGGCCGAGCCGGTTTCCAGCAGCATGCGCTGGTCGGGGTTCAGCCCCTCTATCCGGTGGGCGAGATCACCCATGTTCAGCGTGCCCGTCACGCCATAGATCAGACTGACGCCAATCAGGAAAAACAAGGCGGCAACGAGGTTGATGGCGATGTAATGCAGGCCCGCCTTGACGCGTTGCTGGCCGGAGCCATGCAGCAGCAGCCCGTAAGATGCCGCCAGCATCACTTCGAAGAATACGAAAAGGTTGAAGAGGTCGCCGGTCAGGAACGCGCCGTTGACGCCCATCAGCATCATCTGGAACAGCGAATGGAAATGGGCGCCCGCCTTGTGCCATTTCGCCATCGAATAGATGAGCGAGGGAATGGCGAGCAATGCGGTCAACAGGACCATCAGGCCCGACAGGCGGTCGGCGACGAGCACGATGCCGAAGGGTGCCGGCCAGTTGCCGAGGAGATAGACGCCGCTCGAAACCACAGCAGCGATCTCGGTATTAACGGTTGAGTTCACCTCGCGGAACAGCAGAATCGCAACCACCAGCAGCAGCACCGTGGAGGTGAAGCTGATCGCGGCTTTGGCCACACGCTGGCGCTCGTCAAAAAACAGCAGCAGCGCGGCGGTAATGAGCGGCAGCAGGATGGGTGCGATGACGATGTGGAAGGGGAACGACATCATTTCGACTCCCTCCCGTCCACATGGTCAGTGCCGGTGAGGCCGCGCGCTGCGAGCAGCACGACAAGGAAAAGCGCTGTCGTGGCAAAGCCGATGACGATGGCGGTCAGCACCAGCGCCTGCGGCACCGGGTCGGCAAGCGTCGAACTGTCGACGCCGTTCACCAGCACCGGGGGTGCGTTGGTCTTGATGCCGCCGACGCCGAAGATGAACAGGTTCACGGCATAGGACAAAAGCGAAAGCCCGACGATGACCTGATAGGTACGCGGGCGCAGGATGAGCCATACGCCGGAGCCGGTCATGATGCCGATGCCGATTGAAAGAATGAGTTCCATTACACGTCCTCCGCTTTTGCGGCGTCAGGCGTGCGAACGCGGTAGTTGCGCAACGATTGGTGTGCCAGTGCTATCAGGATAAGAACGGTGGAGCCGACGACCAGCGAAAAGACGCCGAGATCGAACATCAGGGCGGAAGCCGTCGGCATTTTGCCGATATAGGGTATCTCCGTATACTGGAAATAAGAGGTCAGGAACGGGTAGCCGAAGTACCACGAGCCGATACCCGTCGCCGCCGCCATCAAGAGGCCAAAGCCCATCCAGCGCAGCGGCAGGATACGGATGCGGTCCTCGGCCCAGCGCGCCCCGCCGGCGAGATATTGCAGAAGGAAGGCGATCGCCATGGTGATACCGGCCGCAAAACCACCGCCCGGCATATCGTGGCCGCGCATGAAGAGGAAAATGGAAAAGGTGATGATGACGGGGAACATCCACTGCATCACGATGGATGGCACGTAGAGATAGTCGCGAACGGTATCGCCCTTGCTGCGATCCGGGCGCTCCGCATCGAAGGCGTTCTGCATCTGCTGCTGTTCCGGAAGTCCGATGCTTTCATGGGCGGGACGGAAACGGCGAAGCAGCGCGAAGACGGTGAGCGCCACGATGGCCAGAACCGCGATTTCGCCGAAGGTGTCGAAGCCACGGAAATCGACCAGGATGACGTTGACCACATTGGTGCCGCCGCCTTCGCTGTAAGCGCGTTCGAGGAAATAGGTCGCAATGGCATTCGGCACTGGCAGCGTCATCACCGCATAGGCGATGACGGACATTCCAATGCCGCTGGCGGCGGCCAGCAGGAAATCGCGGGCACGGCGAAGCTGCGCCGGCAACTCATCGCTGCTGTCCACTTTTTCGAAGCGTTTCGGCAACCACCTGAGGCCGAGCAGGATGAGAACGGTGGTGACGATTTCCACCAAAAGCTGGGTAATCGCCAGATCCGGTGCGGAAAGCCAGATGAAGGTGAGGCAGGTGACGAGCCCCGAAACGCCAAGCATGACAAGGGCTGCAAGGCGATGATATTTCGCCTGCCAGGCAGCACCCATGGCCGCAATCATACCGATCAGCCACAGAATGGCGAAGATCGGATCGAAGGTTGTTACCCGCGGCAGCGACAGGGAGAATTCCGAAAGGAAGAGCGGCGAGAAACCGGCAAGAAGCGCCACGAGGATAAGAAGCCTCAGCTGCGGCTGCAGGCGCCGGGTGCCGAGCGTGCTTTCCAGCCACCGCGCCCACTTCCAGGACACGGTGACGAGAATGCGCTCGAAGATGCGCTGACCCCGCAAATGCCGGAAGATCGGCGGACCGTCATCGCAGCGCGAGAAATAACCGCCGAGCAGGACGTAGATCGTTACCCCGCCGATCAGCGCCGCGATACTCATGATCAGCGGCAGATTGAAACCGTGCCAGATCGACAGGCTGTACACGGGTGTCTGTGCGCCGAGAACGGAAAGCACGGCCGTATGCAGGAACGGGCCGATGGAAAGGCTCGGAACGATGCCGACGATCAGGCAGGCGAAGACGAGGAATTCGATCGGAAACCGCATCCAGCGCGGCGGCTCGTGCGGATTGGGGTTTGGCAGATCGACTGGCTTGGGGCCAAAGAACACCGTGTGAATGAAGCGCAGCGAATAGGCGACGGCAAATGCGCCGGATAATGTTGCCACATAGGGCAGCGCCCGGTCGAGAAGCGAGTCGGCATGGGTTTCGACGGCCTCGGCAAAGAACATTTCCTTGGAGAGGAACCCGTTGAACAGAGGAACCCCGGCCATGGCCGCACTTGCCGCCATGGCGAGTGTCGCCGTTGCCGGCATATAGGTATAGAGCCCGCTCAGCCGCCGCATGTCACGTGTTCCGGTCTCATGGTCGATGATGCCGGCCGCCATGAAGAGCGAGGCCTTGAAGGTGGCATGGTTGACCATGTGAAAGATGGCCGCCACCGCAGCGAGCGGGCTGCCAAGGCTTAATAGCGTGGTGATGAGCCCGAGATGGCTGATGGTGGAATAGGCCAGCAATCCCTTCAGATCCTGCTGGAACATGGCGAAATAGGCACCGAGCAGCAGAGTTATGACGCCGGCCGCGCCGACCAGCCAGAACCATTCCGGCGTGCCCGCAAGCACCGGCCAGAACCTCGCCAGCAGGAAAACACCCGCTTTCACCATGGTAGCCGAGTGGAGATAGGCGGAAACGGGTGTTGGTGCCGCCATGGCATTGGGCAGCCAGAAGTGAAAGGGAAACTGCGCGCTCTTCGTCAGAGCGCCGCCCAGAATAAGAATGAGCGCAGGCACATAAAGCGGATGCGCGCGAATGGCGGCGCCGGCCTCGATGATCCTGTCGAGATCGTAGCTGCCGGCCATGTGGCCGAGGATCAGCAGACCCGCCAGCAAGCTGAAGCCACCAATCCCCGTCACTGTCAGCGCCATGCGAGCGCCGTCGCGGGCGCCGGCATTCTGGTGCCAGTAGCCGATCAGGAGGAATGAGAAGATGCTCGTCATTTCCCAGAAGATGGACAGCAGAATGACGTTGCCGGATAGAACGACGCCGAGCATCGAACCCATGAAGGCGAGAAGAAAGGCGAAGAAGCGCGGTATGGGGTCTTCAGTCGACATGTAATAGCGGGCGTAAAGCACCACCAGCAGGCCGATGCCGGTAATCAGCATCGAGAAGATCCAGGCAAATCCGTCGAGCCGCAGTGTGAAGTTCAAACCGAGCTGCGGCAGCCATTCCACATCGTATTTAAGAACGGCGCCCCCGCTGACGCTGGTATAAAGGAAAATACTGCTGACCAGCCCGAAAAGGGCAACTGCCCCCGCAACGGAAGCGGGAGCTGCAGCAGCACCCTCGCGCGGCATGAACGCCGTCAGGAGTGCGCCGACGAAGGGCAATGCGACAATAAAAGGAAGAATGGTTGCAAGTGTCATATGCGGCGGCGGTTTTCTCTCTGGAATGGGAGCTTGCGGCGGATTTCCGACGACTCCAATCCCTCAGGATTCCAATGAATCCAATGATGATGACCGCCGGAATGACTAGTACATAAGATGCGGAGGCGCGCGTGGTACCACGCTGGCAAAGTCTCGGGACGCTTGTGGCGCGACGGCAACAGCAACGAGCCGCGTCTTTGCCTCAAGGTCAACACTGACGGCGGTTAAGGAAAACGCGTCCTGACCAATACCCGGGGCCGCATTGCCTGACCGGCAACCGACATCACCGCCGTTGTCGCAATCCTTGTCGCGAAGCGAAAGGGAGCGGCCAAGATCGACGGTCTGCATGCGTTCGAGGCGGCTGGTCTTGGAAAGCGGCTTGATACCCGAAGGCGCCTGGAAGCCGATCATGAGAAGAAGGCTGGCGACCACGAGACCGATCAGCACTTGCGGATGGCGCCTTGAACTGCGGCCTTTCTCCATCCATTGCAAGTTGGCATCTCCTTGATCGAAAACGTCTCTTTAAAGCATCACCGCTGCGCGAATATCCCGTTGATTTGTTTTAGGGGAAGCCACCCGCGCTTGTCCAGCACACAGGCCGGAAAAACCGCCCGAAGCGCTCAATTCCTTTTTGTTTTTGCTCATTTGCGGCAAAGTCGGGGCAGGGGCCGTTAAAAGACTTTACAAATTTTACCGTTTGACCCGCAACGCCGCGTTTCTTAACTTTCAAGCAAGGAATTAACCATAAAGATTGGTGGTATTTCCACGGCGGAATGGGGTCTCTCCCCTTCCAGGCATGAAGCCGCACTGCCGTACCGGTGCCGATCCGGTATTTCGTTTCTTGGTTCAAGAAGGTCTGGCAAGCGTCGATGCCGCATCGTCCGCGATGGGTGTGTTCGTTCAAAAATCCCCTCAGGGTGCTGGCGTTCTGAACCTTGGCAAATTGGCCGGTTTCACCGGCCGTCATGTTGTTGGGGACGTCGGTTGGGGCAGGACTTGCCATCAGATCAAGCGCGCAGATCGGCAGGCGGAAGCCTGGCGGGGCGGTTGCGTTTTGCCGGCCTCGATGAGACGCAATCCGACTTCCTGCGCAGCTATCGTGGCATGCTGGAGCCTTACGTCAAGGCCGGCCTGCGCGATGTGATGACCCGTTTCCAGTCCATGCCGGACTGTTCCCCGTCCTTCGACAGCGAAAACCAGCTCGAACGCCTGCACGATCTGCAATCGTCGCACTGGAGCGTTTTGACGGATGCACGTTTCGATGCGCTCTATGCCGAGCGGGTGAAGGTGCTTTCCGACAATGCCAGCCGCATGGGTCTCGATCCGCGCTGGCAAATCGCCAGCCACGCCGTCGTTCTGGAGCACCTCGTTGGTGGACTGGTGGCGGAACACGCGCCCCGATCCATCCTGCCGGGTAGCCGCAAGAAGAGCCGTGAGCTCGCCGAAGCGGTAAAGAATGTCGTCCGCCTTGTGATGGTCGATACCGAGATAGCGGTCTCGCTGCGCTTTAATGAACTACGCCTGCGTCATGGCCGTGAACTTCAGGAACAACGCGACAATGACCGGGCTGAAGCGGCAAACCTCTTCGGCGTCGCGTTGAAAGCTTTTGCGGCAGGCGATTTGCACGCACGGATAGACGGTGACGTTCCAGACGCCTATCGGGATGTCGCGACAACATTCAACACGGCCCTTGAAACCATAGGCGCGTCGTTGACGGCGGCCCATAACAGCGTCGGCGAGGCCGAGGCCTTGAGCGGACGTTTTGCCGATATCGGCCGTTCCATTGCCGAGCGTTCACGCCAGCAGGCCGAAGCCCTTGCCGAAACCTCGCATGCGATTCAGGCCCTGATCGGGAACGTTGCCGAAAACGGCGCTCGCATTGCGGCGACGGAAAAGGCGGTTTCGAGCGCCCGCGACGCGGCGGTCGAAAGCGGCCGTGCGATCGGCGAGGCGATCGACGCCATGTCGGACATCGAACAATCCGCCGAACAGATCGGCAGGATCATCGGCACGATTGACGAGATCGCTTTTCAGACCAACCTTCTCGCGCTCAATGCCGGCATCGAGGCGGCGCGTGCGGGTGAAAGCGGTCGTGGGTTCGCTGTCGTCGCGCAGGAAGTCCGGGCGCTCGCCCAGCGGTCTGCAGATGCCGCAAGGGAGATCAAGAGCCTCGTCGGAACCACGAAGACCCAGGTCGAGGGCGGCGTCCGCATGGTCAACCGCACACAGGACGCAATCGGCGGCGTCGTCCGGCAGGTCTCGGGCATCAACGACATGATCGCTGAAGTCTCGCGGCTTACGGCCGAGCAGGCCGGTGAACTGCAATCTGTTGCCGCCGATATTGGCGGGCAGCAACGGCAGGCGGACCGCAATGCCGTCGATATCAGCGCGAGCGCCTCCGAGGCCGACACGCTTCAAACCGTCATTCTGGAACTCGGCCGCACCGTGCGCGAATTTCGTATTGCCCGCCAGGAACATTTCGCTGCCGCCACCGGTGCGGATCGGCAGCAATCATCATTTATGGCCCGTGAGGATAGCCGCACGGATTACCGCCAGAATTACCAACAATTCAGACGTCAGGGAGTCATGTAATGGCAGCCAGAAAAGCAGCTGAGGCGATGCTGAAACTGTCACCGGTGCTGGACCTCAACGAAGCATCGGCCCTGCACGGCAAGCTGATGACGTTGCGGGGAGCACCGCTGTCGGTGGACGCGTCAGAGGTGGAACGTATCGGCGCCCTTTGTGCGCAGGTCCTCATGGCCGGCGCCAAATCCTGGGAAGAGGACGGCAAACGCTTCGGCTTTGCCAGCGTGTCCGATGCATTCGACAAGACCATGAAACTGATAGGCGTCGATATCGATCATTTGCTCCTGAAGGAGATGCAAAAGTGAAGAAAAAAGTTCTTACCGTGGATGATTCCCGGACGATCAGGAACATGCTCCTGGTCACGCTCAACAATGCCGGTTTCGAAACCATTCAGGCCGAAGACGGCGTCGAGGGCCTCGAAGTGCTCGAGCAGAGCAACCCCGACGTCATCGTGACTGACATCAACATGCCCCGTCTCGACGGTTTCGGTTTCATAGAGGGTGTTCGTCGCAACGAAAAGTACCGTGCGATCCCTATCCTCGTTCTGACGACCGAAAGCGATGCAGAGAAGAAGAACCGCGCCCGCCAGGCCGGTGCGACGGGCTGGATCGTCAAGCCGTTCGACCCTGCCAAACTCATCGATGCCATTGAGCGCGTAACCGCCTGATACGGGACACTTCACGATGGATATGAACGAAATCAAGGAAATCTTTTTCCAGGAATGCGAGGAGCAGCTCGCCGAACTGGAATCGGGGCTTCTTAAATTGAATGACGGCGACCGTGATCCGGAAACCGTCAACGCCGTTTTCCGTGCCGTTCATTCTATCAAGGGCGGAGCAGGTGCCTTCGGTCTCGATGATCTCGTGGCCTTTGCGCACGTCTTTGAAACGACCCTCGACTGCGTGCGTTCCAATAAGCTGGAACCGACGCAGGATGTTCTCAAAGTCATGCTGCGCTCTGCCGACGTGCTGGCAGACCTCACCAATGCCGCAAGAGACGGTGGCAGCGTCGATGAAAGCCGCACCCGTGGCCTCGTGAAGGAACTGGAGGCGCTGGCAAACGGCGAAGCCGTTCCGGCATCCACGCCCGCTCCCGTCGCAGTAAAGGCGCCGGAACCCGTGAAGGCCAAACCGACGGATGAGAGCGGCTTCGAGCCGATCCCCTTCTCCTTCACGGACTTTGCCGACGAAACCACGCCGCTGATGGAAGCGCCATCCTTCCAGATCACCTTTAAGCCGCATGCATCGCTTTATTCAAAGGGCAACGAGGCGGCACTTCTGCTGCGCGATCTTTCCCGCATTGGGGAGATGAGTATCAATTGCGACATGTCCGAGCTGCCTTCGCTCGACAAACTCGATCCTGAAGCATCCTATCTTTCCTGGACGGTTTCGATCACGACCGACAAGGGTGAAGAAGGTATCCGCAGCGTCTTCGAATTTGCCGAATGGGATTGCGATCTCGACATCACGCCAGTTCTTTCGGAGGCCGCTGCCGACGAGGAAGAACTCCCGATGATCCCCGTGCCGTTCGACCTTTCGGCGCTTGATAGCGGCGCGGAAGAGCAGCCCGTTGTTGAAGTCGCCACGGCGGAAGCGTCTTATGTTGCGGCAGCTGTCGAAACGGCCGTCGCAACGACGCAGATCGCCCAGAGCGTCAATGCCGCCATCGAAAAGCGTGAAGCTGCGGCAGCACCTGCCGCAGCGCAGGCAAACGCCAATGCCGCTGCCAATGCAAGTGCCGGCCAGACCATCCGCGTCGATCTCGACCGTGTCGATCGCCTGATCAATCTCGTCGGCGAGCTCGTCATCAATCAGGCGATGCTGTCGCAGAGCGTCATCGAAAACGATGCGAGCGGTACGTCAGCCGTCAATATGGGTCTCGACGAGCTGCAGCAGCTGACGCGCGAAATCCAGGACAGCGTCATGGCGATTCGTGCGCAGCCGGTAAAACCGGTGTTCCAGCGCATGTCGCGTATCGTTCGCGAAGTCGCCGACATGATCGGAAAGCAGATCCGTCTAGTCACCGAAGGTGAGAACACCGAAGTCGACAAGACGGTCATCGACAAGCTGGCCGAACCGCTGACGCATATGATCCGCAATGCCGTTGATCATGGCATCGAAACGCCCGAAAAGCGCGAAGCCGCTGGAAAGAACCCGGAAGGCACTATCAAGCTTTCGGCCAAACACCGCTCCGGCCGCATCCTGATCGAGCTTCAGGACGACGGTGCCGGCATCAACCGCGAGCGCGTGCGCCAGAAGGCGATCGACAACGATCTCATCGCTGCCGATGCGAACCTGACGGATGAAGAGATCGACAATCTCATCTTCGCCCCGGGCTTCTCCACGGCCGACAAGATTTCCGACATTTCCGGCCGTGGCGTGGGCATGGACGTGGTCAAGCGCTCCATTCAGGCGCTCGGCGGTCGCATCAACATCTCCTCGCGCCCCGGCCAAGGCTCCACCTTCACCATGAGCCTGCCGCTGACGCTTGCCGTTCTCGACGGCATGGTGGTGACGGTTGCCGGGCAGACACTGGTGGTGCCGTTGACCGCGATCGTAGAAACCCTGCAGCCGGAAGCGAAGAACATTCACTCCTTCGGTGCGAACCAGCGGCTGATCTCCATCCGCAACTCCTTCTGCCCGCTGGTGGATGTCGGCCGCGTGCTGAATTTCCGCCCGACGCAGGCCGATCCGGTCGAAGGCGTTGCTCTTTTGGTGGAATCGGAAGGCGGCGGCCAGCGTGCCCTGATGGTTGATGCGATCCAGGGTCAGCGCCAGGTTGTCATCAAGTCGTTGGAGGCCAACTATACCCATGTTCCGGGCATTGCCGCCGCAACGATTCTCGGCGACGGGCGCGTCGCTCTCATTCTGGATGTCGATGCCATCGTCAGCGCCTCGCGCGGACAGCCCTTGAAGCAGGAAATGTCGCTCGCGGCGGCGGGTTGAAAGCGGATCATTCATGGCAGCACTTAATTTCAACGACCAGCGCCAGTCTCCGGATGACGTTCTTGCCAGCGGTGAATACCCGCTGACGAGACGTGACCTCTCGGAAATCGCGGCGATGATCTATGCCGATGCGGGCATCTATCTCAACGACACCAAGGCGTCGCTGGTTTACTCCCGCCTGTCGAAACACATCCGCAATCTCGGCCTTTCGGGCTTTCGTGAATATTGTGTTCTGGTGTCATCTCCAGATGGCGCGCAGGCGCGGCGCGAAATGCTGTCGCACCTGACCACGAATTTCACCCGCTTCTTCCGCGAAAATCATCATTTCGAACATTTGCGTGATGAGGTTCTTCCTGGCCTCATTGCAAGGGCTAAGAGCGGCGGGCGTGTTCGCATCTGGTCCGCCGCTTGCTCCGACGGACAGGAGCCCTATTCCATAGCGCTCACCGTGCTCGCCATGTTTCCGAATGCAGCCGATTACGACTTCAAAATCCTGGCGACGGATATCGACCCCAAGATATTGGCGCAGGCCCGTGCCGGGGTCTATGACGATAATGCGCTCGAAACCGTGTCTCCCGCCATGCGCAAGCAATGGTTCACGGAAGTGGATGCTGGCGGCCGCCGCAAGTTCCAGATCGACGACAAGGTCAAGCGCCTCATCACCTTCAATGAATTGAACCTGATGACGCAATGGCCCTTCAAGGGCAATTTCGACGTCATCTTCTGCCGAAACGTCGTCATCTATTTCGACGAGCCGACGCAGATGCGCATCTGGTCGCGTTTTGCAGGCCTGCTGCCGGAAGGTGGTCATCTTTATATCGGTCATTCCGAACGTGTCTCCGGTGACGCCAAGAACCTGTTCGATAATACGGGTATCACCACCTATCGCTACATCGGTCACGCTTCGGGGAGGAAGGCATGAGCGCACTCGCACGGGTACTCGTCGTCGATGATAGTCCGACCATGCGCGGCCTGATTTCGGCTGTGCTCAAGGCCGATCCGGAGGTCGAAGTCGTCGGGCAGGCCGGCAACGCCATGGAAGCGCGTGCCGCCATCAAGCAGCTCAATCCCGATGTCGTGACACTCGACATCGAGATGCCGGAAATGAACGGGCTGGAGTTTCTCGAAAAGATCATGCGCCTGCGGCCCATGCCGGTCATCATGGTCTCGTCGCTGACACATCGCGGGGCGGACGCCTCGCTCGCGGCACTCGAAATCGGCGCCTTCGACTGTGTCGGCAAGCCGGCACCAGGCGATGCGCGCCCCTTCGGCGATCTGGCTGACAAGGTGAAGGCTGCCGCGCGCTCCCAACACGCTGCTTACCGCGCGGCGCGGCCGGAAGCCGCAGCCGCGCCGCAGCCGGTTCCGGTCAGCGAATATCGGGCGGGGCGCAAGGTCGTGGCCATCGGTTCGTCCACGGGGGGTGTCGAAGCGTTGATCGCGGTGCTGCAGAAATTCCCGGCCAATTGCCCGCCGACCGTAATTACCCAGCATATGCCGCCCACCTTCACGAAGAGCTTCGCAGAACGGCTGAACCGCATCTGCGCTCCCGTGGTGGAAGAGGCGACGGATGGCGCCCGCCTGCAGACCGGCAAGATCTACCTCGCGCCGGGCGGCGAGCGTCACCTGCAGATCGCCAATCGTTCGGCGCCCTGCTGCCGGCTCGTGGAGCGCGATCCCGTCAACGGCCATCGGCCCTCCGTCGATGTGTTGTTCGACTCTGTAGCCGAACTTGCCGGACGCAACGCCGTTGGCGTCATCCTGACCGGCATGGGGCGCGATGGTGCCGCCGGACTTCTGAAAATGCGCCATGCCGGTGCGCGTACCGTCGGCCAGAACGAAAAAACCTGTGTCGTCTATGGCATGCCCCGTGTGGCCTACGAGTTAGGCGCGGTTGAACAGCAATTGCCGCTGGGCTCCATCGGCGAAGAAATCCTCAAACTAACCACTGCCCGCAAAGAAGGTGCTGACTAATGTCTCTCGCAGAAAAGATCAAAGTTCTGATCGTTGACGATCAGGTGACCAGCCGGCTGCTCCTCAGCGATGCGCTGACACAGCTCGGCTTCAAGCAGATCACCGCCGCAGGTGACGGCGAGCAGGGAATGAAGATCATGGAGCAGCAGCCCCATCATCTCGTCATCTCCGATTTCAACATGCCGAAGATGGATGGCCTCGGTTTCCTGCACGCCGTGCGGGCCAACCCGACCACCAAGAAGGCCGCCTTCATCATTCTCACCGCGCAGGGCGACCGCGCGCTGGTGCAGAAGGCTGCCCAGCTCGGCGCCAACAACGTGCTGGCCAAGCCCTTCACCATCGACAAGATGCGCGCTGCCATCGAAGCGGTTTTCGGATCGCTGAAATGATTGAAGCTGCAGCCAAGCGCGTACATATCATTCAGGGCGAGTATAAGGTCGTCAGCGATCCCGATGTGGTGCTGACGACGATACTCGGTTCGTGCGTGGCTGCCTGTCTGAGAGACCCCGTTTCCGGCGTTGGAGGAATGAACCACTTCCTGCTGCCGGGAACCGGTAGCGTGACCGGCGGAGATGCGACCCGTTATGGCGTGCATCTCATGGAACTTCTGATCAACGGCCTGCTGAAGCAGGGCGCCCGTCGTGACCGGCTGGAGGCCAAGATTTTCGGCGGCGCGAAGACGATCGCCAGCTTCTCCAATGTCGGTGAGCAGAATGCCATATTCGCCATGAAGTTTCTCAAGGATGAAGGCATTCCAGTCATAAGCTCCTCCACGGGCGGGGAACATGGCCGCAAGATCGAATTCTGGCCGGTCTCGGGCCGCGCCCGCCAGCATCCGCTCAGCGGCGCGGAAACACAGAAGACGGTGGCCATGGAAACGCGTCCGGTGCCGGCGCCCAAACCCGTCGCCAACGATATCGAATTTTTCTAGTACGGAGTTTCCAATGCAGCTTGCAGAGCACACCGCCACCACTCCGTTCGAAGAAGCCCTGCCGGATGTTCTGATGCGTGTGGTATCGGAACTGCACGATGTCGCCTATCTCATCGAGCGCATCGAGCCGCAATTGCTTGAAGTGACCAGCGGCCAATTGTCGAGCGAAGGCGTCAAGCTGCTGCAGGGCATCGACCTTGCGGTCCAGAAGACGCGTGGCCTGGCCGAGTTCATAGACACCATCACCGGCTCCATCCCGGGTGACTGGATCGTGGATGTCTCCACCGCGCTCAGCCTCGTCAAGCTTGCTGAAATGCAGAAGGCGCTCGGCGCGGCCTTCCGCCACGGCCATTCCCAGCCGCTCGACAAGGCCTCCGGCGACTTCGACCTCTTCTAGCGCTGTTTCCACCGGCGCCTGCCTCTTCGCAGAATGCGGAGAAAGGCAACGCTCGCGCAAGCTTCGCACCCTATTGTCATCACGGGGCCAAAAGGTCTCGGACTCTATGAATGACGGTGCGGAACAGAATGAATCTGTTAAATCAAATCCCTCAGGTCTTGAAGAATGTCGCGGCGCTGGGGCAGACGCGGCTGCTGATGTTGGGCGGCGTGGGCGTTGTGTCCATGGCCATTATCCTCGCTGCAGCGCTTTATGTGAACCGTCCCGCTTACGAGACCCTTTATGTGGGGCTTGAAAAGAGCGACCTCAACAAGATCAGCATTGCGCTCGCCGAGTCGGGTCTGGACTTTCAGGTGGGGACCGATGGTTCCAGCCTTCAGGTCCCGGTCGGGCTTACCAGCAAGGCGCGGCTGCTTCTGGCTGAACGTGGCCTGCCCGATAGCGCCAATGCCGGTTATGAACTTTTCGACAATGTCGGTTCTCTCGGCCTGACCTCCTTCATGCAGGAAGTGACGCGCGTTCGCGCTCTTGAGGGTGAGATCGGCCGCTCCATCCAGCAGATCGATGGCATCGCAGCCGCACGCGTGCATATCGTCATGCCCGACGTCGGCAATTTCCGCCGCGGCGAACAGAAGCCCACCGCATCTGTCATGATCCGTGCGAGCGCCTCCGCCGGCCGCAAGGCCTCCGCTTCCATTCGTCACCTCGTTGCATCGGCCGTTCCCGGCCTTGAAGTCGATGATGTGACCCTGCTCGATTCCACGGGCCAGCTTCTGGCGTCCGGTGACGACGTCACCAATGCCGCCATGAACCGTTCGCTGACGCTGGCGCAGAACGTTCAGCAGGAAATCGAGACCAATATCGACAAGGCGCTGGCGCCCTTCCTCGGCATGGACAATTTCCGCTCGAGCGTGACGGCGCAGCTCAATACCGACAGCCGCCAGATTCAGGAAACCGTCTACGATCCGGAATCGCGTGTCGAACGGTCGGTGCGGACCGTGAAAGAAGACCAGAAGTCGCAGGAAACGCAGCCCGACACGGCCGCGACGGTGGAGCAGAATGTTCCGCAGGCCGCACCTCAGGGCGGCGGCAGCACGCCGCAATCGTCGGACGAATCGGCGAAGAAAGAAGAACAGACCAACTACGAGATCAACTCCAAGACGGTCGCCACGGTGAAGAACGGCTATACGGTCGAAAAGATTTCCGTCGCGGTGGTCGTCAACAAGGGGCGTATCGCAAAGATGGTCGGTGAACCCGCCGATCAGGCCAAGATCGACGCCTACCTCGCCGAAATGCAGAAGATCGTCACCTCGGCCGCCGGCATTTCGTCCGACCGTGGCGATATGGTCACCCTGACTGCAATGGATTTCCTCGAAACCCAATTGCTTGACGAGGCCGCCAGCGGACCGGGTGTCATGGAAGTGCTGAGCCGCAATTCCGCCGGCATCATCAATTCCCTCGCCTTTGTCGCGGTCGCCTTCCTTGTCGTCTGGCTCGGTGTACGCCCGCTGGTCCGCACGGTTACCGGCAATGGCGCGGCCGCAGGCCAACTCAGCCAGGAAGCCGCCGGTCTCGAACTGCCGGACTTCTCTCCCGGCATGGATGCGGGCGCGGGCGGTCTCATGGAAGGGTTCGGGGCGGATTTCGGCTTCGACAGCACCGACGATCTTCTGGCGGGCGGCGATGGCGAAGGCACCTTCAACCGCCGGGTACGCGAAGGACCCGAACGCAGGCTTTCCCGCATGGTGGAAATCAGCGAGGAAAGAGCCGCCAAGATTCTGCGCAAATGGGCGGTGGAAAAAGCAGCATAATGTCGAAAAGGCCGGAGTTTTACCCGGCCTTTTTTCCGTTTTTGGGCTTTTCGCTATCCTTGGCGGACGCATCGTGGCAATCTCGTTTTAGGACAGTGTTTACAAAAAATTCAGCAACGATACAGTTTGCTGGGAATTGGCTGAGAATGCCGTTTATGGATTGAACAGCTTTTCAGTATGTTTTTTTAGCAATAGACGAATGGTGAAATACGTGGAAAGGCTGGTGTCAGGTAATGGCAAATCCCAGTCCGTTCCATAAAATGAAATGATTCGGTCTCCGGGGGCTTGCCGTCCCATTTTGGTAAGCTTCTCGAATGGAATGATTCCATCCCGAGGTATAATCTCCCACTGGGAGCAAGAGGGCGTAGGCGATTGAAAGTCGATGTTGATATCCGCAGGCTGTCTGCCAAGCCTATGGAGGGCATGGGTAAGCCCCTGCCGCGTGATCAGCTTGCCAAGAACGTCGCAGCCACGGCTGCTGCCGGTAACGTTGCAGGCGCGCTTGATTTGCTCGTGACTTACGCTGGCGCCTCGCACTACCTGCTGGCGCGGGATGACCTTCTCGAAGAAACCGGGCTTAAATTCATCGTCACATCCGATTGGCCTTTCGATCTGGTGCGCCGGTTGGGCGTTGAGCTTGCCAATAGCCAGAACCGTTCGAGCGAAATGGAAAAATGCCTTTCGCTTCTGCAGCCGCGGCTGCTCTTGCTTCCAGAGGACGTTTCGGTTCCCTATGGCATAGACCGGCAGTATTCCGCGCTGTCTTTCTGCGTGGGGCGCATTCGCCTTTCTCTCCTGCTGCTGTTCCCCGAGGAAGCGGTTCCGTCGCCGGAACGCCTGCGTGAAATCGCGCTTCTGACGGGCTATTGCGTCAGTTTCGGCATTGCCAGCGAGGCAAAAGCCGTGCGCGATATCGACCTCACCGAGCGCGAGCTGGAGTGCCTTTTCTGGATCGCGGAAGGCAAGACGAGTGACGAAATTGCGATGATCCTTGGCATTTCACGCAATACGATCAATAATTACATCACAAGCGTGATGCGTAAAACTGCGACAAAAACCCGCTCGGAGGCAATTGCCTACGCCGTGCGCAACAACCTCGTATAATGGTCGGACGGATGGTACAGACGAAAGACAATGAGGGTACTGGTCAAACGGGCATGTTTTACCGCAGCCCTGTCGTGACGAGCCGGTCGGATCTGTTTCCGAAGCTTGTCGCCATGCAGAAGCTGGTCGGCGCGCGCAATTTCGTGGTGACGAAGGCGGCCGCTTCCGGTTTCCCTAACAAGAAGAAGCTGACCTGCGAGCTGGAAAACTGGGGCATGAATGCCGCGGAGCAGAGCACGCAGTTCATTCGCGCTGTCGGCGATATTCTTCTCGATCACATCGAGACGTCGCTTCTGCCGGTCATCTGGCGCAACAAGAATGCCGGCGGTTTTGCCGATCTCCCCGACGTGCCTGCGCTTCTGCGCCGGATCGAGAACGATACTTTGCCCTATGCGGGTCTGGCGCTACCGGTGCGCCTCGGCACCATCGGTAACGGCTATATCGTCTTCTGCGGCACCAATCTCGTTCTCGACAATGAAGTGGTGATCGAACAGCACATCAAGTGCTGCGAGATCATGGTCGATATGCTGGCGCTGGACGAGCGCAAGGCGGCGCCCTCGGAAGCGTTGAGCGAGAGGGAAATCGCCTGCCTGCAACTGGCGGGCGATGGCCGTATCAGCGAAGAAATCGCGGTCAAGCTCGGGCTGTCGGTCCACACCGTCAACGCCTATCTCGGTTCGGCGACGATCAAGCTTGATTCCGTCAACCGTATCCAGGCGATCGCGAAAGCCATCCGGCTCGGCTACATCCATTAACGGCGGGCGGGTCTCCCGCCCCCTTCGCCGGCACTTCGCGTTTTTTTAACAGTTGCCCATTAGAACTTTTATAAGTTTGGCTTTGGGGAACTGTTTCATGCACAACCGGCTCTTTAAGTCCGTTGCTGGCAAGGTCGTGGCTTTGACGATCGGCCTGATCGCGCTCAGCGTGGCGGCGGTTGGTTTTTCGACTTACATTCGCTTGAAGGACAACATCATCACCACCGCGCTGCGTGATACGCACAGCGCAATGCGCAGCATGGCGATCCTTTACGAACTGAAAGTTGGCGGTGTTGCCCTCGAATTGGTGGATGGCGACCTCAAGAGCGTGGGCCGCGCCAGCATCGGAACGATGCGCGATAATGATCTCGTCGACCGCACCGCAGCCGGAAACGGTGGCATCTCCACTGTTTTTGAAGCCAGAGGCGGCGAATTCATTCGCATGACCACCAATCTGAAGAACGAAAAGGGCGAGAGAGCAGCAGGAACCAAGCTTGCGACCGATCATCCCGCTTTCGAAAAAGTCTCCAAGGGTGAATCCTATTTTGGCACCGCGACGCTGTTCGGCACCAGCTACATGACGGGTTATATGCCCGTTACGAACAAAACCGGCGCAACCGTCGGCATTCTGTTCGTGGGTGTTCCCATGGATGTCTACGATGCGCAGATATACAGCCTGCGCGACATGATGCTGATCTGTGGCGGGCTCGCCATGCTTGGCGTCGGCTTGCTCGCCTATTTCGTCATCAAGCGTACGCTTCAGCCCCTGGGCAAGCTGACCGATGCAGTGAAGTCCCTTTCGGACGGCAATCTCGATACACCGATCCCCTATGCCACCAACACCAATGAGTTTGGCAACATTGCACGCGCTTTGGTGATTTTCCGCGAAAATGCACTTGAGAAACTGGCGATTGAGGGCAAGAGCGCCGAGGAACGTGCTGCGGCCGAGTCCGAACGTTACCGCAATGACGCCGAGAAACGGGAGCTGGACGGCCAGATCGAATTCGCGGTCGACGAGATTGCGTCCGGTCTCGGCAGGCTATCGCGTGGCGATCTCAGCCGTACGATTGATACGCCCTTCTCAGGTCGCCTCGACCGGCTGCGCACGGACTTCAACAGTTCCCTGCTCAACCTGCGGGATGCGCTGGGCCAGATCCGGGAGCGCACGCTCATCATTCAGCACAGCGGTATCGAAATCGAGCAATCTTCGGTCGATCTGTCGAAGCGGACCGAAAACCAGGCCGCCTCGCTGGAGGAGACCGCTGCCGCTGTCGAGGAAATCACCGCCACCGTCAAGTCATCGGCTGAAAGGGCGCGCGAGGCCAATGAGGCCGTTCGCATTACCAAGCAGAGCGCCGACAGCTCCGGTTCGGTCGTCAGCAATGCCGTCGACGCCATGGGCCGCATCGAAGACGCCTCGCGCAAGATCGAACAGATCATCGAGGTCATTGACGACATTGCTTTTCAGACCAACCTTCTGGCGCTCAATGCCGGTATCGAGGCCGCACGTGCTGGTGAGGCCGGCAAGGGCTTCGCCGTCGTGGCGCAGGAAGTGCGCGAGCTTGCACAGCGCTCCGCCGACGCAGCCCGCGAGATCAAGCAGCTCATCAACCAGTCGACGCATGAGGTCAGTTCCGGGTCGAAGCTGGTGCAGGAGGCGGGCACGGTTCTTTCCGCCATCAGCCAGCAGATCGTTACCGTCAGCCAGCATGTCGAAACCATTGCGACGGCAACGCAGGATCAGTCTTCCGCACTTCACAACGTCAACAGTTCCGTCAACCAGATGGACCAGATGACCCAGCAGAACGCGGCGCTTGCCGAACAGTCAAGCGCGGCCAGCATGATACTGTCCGGTGAAGTCAAGGCGCTTCTCGAACTCGTGCAGCGGTTCCAGATGGAGCAGGGCTCGGCGACAGGCCGAGACCGGTACAATCAAGCGGCCTGATACGCCGGTTTTTGAAGATAGATACCGCTCCCGGATCGCAAGGTCCGGGAGTTTTTACTCGGCCGCTGCCCGCACGGTACTGGATATCTGGTTGATATAGGCGCGCAGCGCCGCCGGCTTCACCGGTTTGTGCTGGACGGCAATTCCGTATTTTTCGGCATCGCTGCGCACTTCCGGGCTGCGATCCGCCGTTACCAGCAGAGCCGGGATCGTTCTGCCATAAAATGTCCTGATGAGGCGGATGGCGCTAATGCCATCGCCATCATCAAGATGATAATCAGCGACGATGACGTCGGGTGCTGCGGTCAGAGAAAGAAATGGTTCTTCCAGCACCGCCACGGATCCCGCTGGTAAAACGTCGCAGCCCCATCCCGTCAGCAACAGCGTCATGCCCTCAAGGATTTTCGGCTCGTTATCGATGCACAGCACCCGCACGCCCTGGAGGCGATCGCTCGCAGCAGGATTGGCGATGGGGCCGCCCGACTTCGCGGGTGCGACACGATCTTCCTCACGCGTGAGGTGAATACGGAACGTCGTGCCCTTGCCCGGCGTGGAAATCAGTTGAACCGGATGGTGCAGCATGCGCGACAACCGGTCGACGATGGAAAGGCCAAGGCCGAGCCCCGAGGCCGTTTTTGCACCTTCGTCCAGCCGGGCGAATTCCTTGAAAACCGTGCGGAATTTGGAGGCGGGTATGCCGATGCCGGAGTCCGTCACCTGAATGACCACTTCGCCGCCCCGGCGGCGCGCGCCGACAACCACTTTGCCCTTCAACGTGTATTTGATGGCGTTGGAAACCAGGTTCTGTATCAGACGCCGCAGGAGGTTGGGATCAGACCGTACCGTCAGCGAAGTCGGCATGACCACGAGGTCGAGGTTCTTCTCCTGCGCCATCGGCGCAAAATCGGTCTCGATCCGCTTCAGCAAGTCGTTCAGCGGAACGGACGTCATGCGCGCCTTCATCGAGCCGGTGTCCAGACGGGAAATATCGAGCACCGCACCAAGGATGGTCTCGACCGATTCCAGCGCCGAATCGATATTCTGCACGAGTTCGCTTTCTCCCGATTCTCCGAGCCGTTCGACCAGCGAGGATGAATAGAGACGGGCGGCATTCAGTGGCTGGAGAATATCGTGGCCGGCGGCGGCGAAAAACCGCGTCTTGCCGATATTCGCCTCGTCGGCTGCCGCTCTCGCCTCAGCCAGCGCGCGGTTGACGCGGGTCAGTTCGGCGGTCCGCTCCACCACGCGCTGTTCCAGCGTTTCATTAGCCTGTTTCAGCGCCTGATCGCTTGCCACCCTCTGGGTAATGTCGGTGAAGGTTGCGACAATGCCCTTGTCCGGCATCGTGTTGGAGCGCACCTCGATGATGCGTTCGCCGCCCGCCAGCACCAGAGGGAATGGCAGGTCCATGGTCAGAAAGCTGGTGATCAACTGTTCCGTATCACCGGCCGGCATGTCGCCTCGTTCCTGCAGCATGGAGACGATGTCGGTTAGTGGTACGCCCACCTGGCCGAACTGCTCGGGCAGGTCCAGAAGAGTGCGAAAGCGCCGGTTCCAGATCGTCAGTTGCTGGGAGCTATCGAAAACGGCGATACCCTGGTCCATCTGCGCCAGCGCCGTCTGCAACATGTCCTGATTATACTGCAGCGCTTCGCTTGCCTGGTCGAGCAGCCACGCCGTGTCTGCGCTGGTGTCTTCCGCCTTCTGCAGAATGATCGAGAGCACCAGGCGGGCGGAGGAAGAGCCGATGGCGCTGCCGAGTAACTGTTCGGAGAAGTGGATCAGCGCCATGTCCGCCGGCTGGTCGTCATTCAGCTTTCTGCCGGCCGTTTTTTCATAGGTGGCCAATGAACGGAGCATGCGCTCTTCGCCGAGATAGCGGGCGATCGCGCTTTTCAGATCGCCGACGCTGACACGCGTTTTCCAGCCGCGGGTGGCGAATTGCGATTTTGAATGACGCTTGACGAAGATGCCGGACTGAATTCGTTCTACCGGTCTTGGATTGCGCGAAAGCGAGCCGAGTACAAACGCCATGCTGTTGACGAGAAGACTGAGAATGACTGCATTCACGAATGGATCGGCTTCAGGCCCGTTGAACACGGTGCTGCCGGAAAACAGGAAACCGAGAATATTCGCCGCAACCTCGGAATTGTCAGGCCCGCCGAAGCTCGGCAGGAAAAGCAGATAGGCCCAGACGAAGAAGCCGGAACTCAACCCCGCGATTGCGCCGCGCGCATTGGCCCGCCGCCAGAAGAGGCCGCCGAAAAGGGCAGGGGCCATCTGGGCAATTGCAGCGAAGGCCAGCAGGCCGATGGAGGCGAGACCCGTGGCGCTGTCGGCGGCGCGATAATAACCATAACCCAGCAGCATAACGGCAAAGATCGCCGTTCTGCGGATGTTGAGCAGGGTCTTGGCGAAGTTGTCCCGGTGCGGTGAGCGATTCAACAGCTTCTGTCGCAGGAAGATCGGCATGACAATGTCATTGGAAATCATGATCGACAGCGCGACCGACGCGACGATCACCATCGCGGTCGCGGCCGAAAAACCGCCGATGAAGGTGATCAGGGACACGACCGGCATCTGATGGTTGAGCGGCAATTGCAGCACGTAGAGATCGGCGTCGCCATTGGCGCCGAGCGTCAGAATGCCGGCAAGAGCGATCGGCAGTACGAAGATGTTGATGGCGATGAGATAGAGCGGTAGCAGGAACCCCGCCATGCGCAACTCTTCCGGCGTCCGGTTTTCCACGACTGTGACATGGAACTGACGCGGCAGCAGGATGATGGCGAAGCCGGAAAGCAGGGTCATGACGATCCAGCGGCTGACGGGCGTGTGATAGGAGATGGCCTGCATCGCCTGTTCATTGGCGGAGGCGAGCTGCCATAGATGCACGGGACCATCGAAGAGCACGAAGAGCACATAGAAGCCGACGGTGCACATGGCGACGAGCTTGACCAGCGATTCCATCGAGATCGCCAGTATGAGCCCGTCCTGATGTTCGGTTGCATCCGTGTGGCGGGTGCCGAACATGACGGCGAAGCCCGCCATGACAATGGTGACAACAAGCGGCAGATCGAGGAAATAGAGGTTGCCGCTGCCGATGCCGTAATCACCGGGGTCGACCATCGTCGCCACCGAGCTGGAAACCGCTTTTAGCTGCAGCGCGATATAGGGAATGGCGCCGACGAGCGCGATGATGGCGACAATCATCGCCACGGTGGAATTCTTGCCATAACGGGCGGCAATGAAGTCTGCAACCGAGGTCAGTTTTTCCGTTTTGGCAAGCTCAACGATGCGTCGGATGATTGGCATGCCAAGGGTGAAGGCAAGGATAGGCCCGGTATAGATGCCAAGAAATTCCAGTCCCTTGTCGGCTGCAAGCCCAACACCACCGAAATAGGTCCAGGAGGTGCAATAGATCGCAAGGCTGAGCGCATAAACGAACGGACGCCCCTTTTTCGGCGCGTTTCTCTTACGGCTCTTCCTGTCCCCGTAGCTCGCAACAGCAAACAGCAGCAGGATATAGGCGAAAGCCGAACCGAATATGATCCACCCAGGAAGCACGCATCCTCCCATGCAAGAGTTTCCTGATATCAAGCATAGGCGAAATCCGCGCCATTGAGAATGAGCGCGGTCTGATCATAAAGTTCAAGATCAGCGCGCAAAAAACCCGATAAATGCAATCTTGACGAATTCCAAAAGTGTAAGGGAATCTGTATGGTTGAAGGTGTAGGGACAGTCACATAGCTTCAGCTCGCAAAGCACGAGAGGGACAATCTGAATGCTTAACGAATTTAAAACCTTCATTGCCCGCGGCAATGTCATGGACCTTGCCGTGGGTGTTATTATCGGTGCCGCTTTCAGCAAGATCGTCGACTCCGTCGTCAACGATCTTATCATGCCTATCGTCGGCGCAATCTTCGGCGGGTTCGACTTCTCGAACTACTTCCTGCCACTGAGCTCTAACGTCAATGCCACCTCGCTCGCCGCAGCCCGCGAGCAGGGCGCCGTTTTCGCTTACGGTAACTTTCTGACCGTTCTCATCAACTTCCTCATCCTCGCCTGGATCATTTTCTTGATGGTGAAGGGTGTCAATAAGCTTCGCGATTCCGTCGAACGCAAGAAGGTCGAGGAAAAGCCGGCAGCTGCCCCGCCGCCGGAGGACGTGAGGCTGCTTACCGAAATTCGCGATCTGCTGAAGACGCGCTGAGCCAGATATATCTGGTTTAACCGCCGGCCCATGCGGCCGGCGATCTCCTGCCGGGATGATCCATAAAGAAAATCCATGGCCGCCTCACGGATTATCATGCACATGGCGGGTGCGATGCGATAAGAAGGCACCAAACGGAGTGTCTTTAATGTCCATTTTGAACAGTCTGAGTGCACGCTCTCTGGCGGCTCCCGAGAGCGGTATTGTCGAAGTCGTGAATTATGCCCGGGGGCGGGACAACCTCCTGCCGCTGTGGGTTGGCGAAGGCGATCTGCCAAGCCCCGACTTCATCAATCAGGCCGCCATCGATGGTCTGAACAATGGCGAGACCTTCTATACCTGGCAGCGCGGTATTCCAGAACTGCGCCAGGCGCTGAGCCGTTATTACGAACGCCATTTCGCGGCGTCGCTGCCGCCGGAGCATTTTTATGCGACCGGTTCAGGTATGCAGGCGATTGTGCTTGCTGTTCAGGCATTGACGTCACCGGGCGACGAGATGGTGTATCTTTCACCCACATGGCCGAATATCGTTGCCGCCATCGGTGTGGCAGGGGCGAAGGCGGTTCCGGTCGGCATCGATTTTCGTGATGGCCGCTGGGATCTCGATATCGACAGGCTGGAAAGCGCGATTACCCGCAAGACGAAGGCGCTTTTCATCAATACGCCTTCCAACCCGACTGGATGGACAGCGACGGCAGACAATCTCCGTGATGTTCTGGCGCTTGCCCGCAAACATGATCTTTGGATCGTCGCCGACGAGATTTATGCGCTTTATCATTATTCCGGCAGCCGCGCGCCGTCCTTCCTCGATGTGATGGAGCCGGACGACAAGATCGTCTTCGCCAATTCCTTCTCGAAGAACTGGTCGATGACCGGCTGGCGGGTCGGCTGGCTTGTCGCTCCGCCAGTCATCGGCCAGGTGATCGAAAACCTTATCCAATATTCCACGTCAGGCGTGGCGCAATTCATGCAGCGCGGCGCGGTCGCGGCCCTCGACAAGGGCGATGGTTTCATTCGCGAGAATTACGAGCGCGCTTTGACCTCACGCGATATTCTCTGTGACGCCTTGATTGCAACGAACCGCGTCGAAACTCTGAAACCGGATGGCGCTCTTTATGCCTTCCTCAAGATCGATGGAGTGACGGACAGCCGCGCAACCGCGATTGATATCGTCGATAAGACCGGCGTCGGCCTTGCGCCCGGAACTGCTTTCGGCCCGGGGGGAGAATTGTTCCTCCGCGCCTGCTTCCTGCGCAACCCCAGGCAGATAGAAGACGCGGCCGACAGGCTGGCCTCTTACATCCTTAGTCGGTAAGCCTCGCTCGCGGGCATCTCTGCCCTTTCACGGCGCCTACATAGCATCGGCACGACTCTGTCCGGCGCGCCTTTGGGCATCACGCCGAAGCGCGAAAATTACAACCCCACGGCGTAGCCATCGACGTGCGGGTTTTTTTGTGCTAATGCGCCCTCGTTCCGTCTATGAGAACATTTTCATACAATAAATAAAATGCCTTGCATCGCACTAACCAATCGTAAGCCACCTTTTCACAGAGGCGGAGGATTGGTTGGGTATTCGCTGTGCAAGTAATCAATGATGAAGAATTATTGGCTTTGATGAGCTCAAGAAAAGCAAACAGGGAAGTAGTGTCATGGCTGTTCTGGTCACGGGTGGGGCCGGTTATATAGGAAGCCACATGGTGTGGGCTTTGCTCGATGCCGGGGAAGAAGTCGTCGTTGTCGATCGGCTTTCGACCGGATCGCGCTGGGCCGTCGCGCCAGCGGCGCGTTTTTATCTCGGCGATGCGGCGGATCCCGCGTTGCTCGACCAGATTTTCGAAGAAAATCAGATCGAGACCATTTTCCATTTCGCCGGCTCCGTCAGCGTTCCCGAATCCATCAGCCGGCCGCTCGAATATTACGAAAACAACACCGGCACCACCCGCGCGCTTGTCGCTGCCGCGGTGCGGAATGATATCCGCAATTTCATCTTCTCCTCCACAGCCGCTGTGTATGGAAACCAGCCTTTCGAAGGCCCGGTGCCGGAAACGGCGGTCCTCAGCCCCGAAAATCCCTACGGTCTGTCGAAACTCGCTTCTGAAATCATGCTGCGCGATGTCGTGCGCGCACATGACTTCAACTGCGTGGCGTTGCGTTACTTCAATGTGGCCGGAGCCGACCCCCAGGGTCGCGCCGGACCTTCGCCAACAGGCGTCGCTAATCTCATAAAGGTGGCATGCGAAGCTGCAACCGGGCGCCGGGATCACGTGGAGGTTTACGGGACGGATTATCCGACGGCCGATGGCACCGGCGTTCGCGACTATATCCATGTCAGCGACCTCATCGAAGCGCACATGCTGGCCATGGCCCATTTGCGCGCCGGCGGCGGCACAAGAACGCTCAATTGCGGTTATGGCGTCGGTTATTCGGTGCTTGACGTCCTGCATGCCGTGCAGCGGGAATCCGGACATGATTTTCCGGTCATCCACTGTCCGCGCCGGGCCGGCGACATCGCCACCATGGTGGCGGATTCGGGACGGATCCAGTCAGAATTTGGTTGGCGTCCGCGCTTCAACGATCTTTCGACCATCGTCCGCACCGCGTTGCAATGGGAGGCCAAGCGCCAGGCCCAGAAAAACGAGATGATTCCTCCAATACGGCGTAAACTGGCGGCGATAGGATGAACCGGCTGCGCATCACCTTGCCCTGTTTTTCTTGACGGAACGATAGTCAGTCGGGCGGTCTGACGCGCTGGCGGGGCGAAGCCATCGATCACGATCGAAGAAGCCGCGTGTCAGCTTCAGTCCGGCCGAAGTTTCGGTCGCGAGCAAAATCACATTCACGCGGTGCGGCGCGGTGGGTTCCGGCTTCACGGAAGCCGAAATGCCGAAGTGTCGCGCCTGATACTGTTGCATCTTCTGCGCCGGTTCAAGCACCGAGCCAATATCTCTCCAACGGGTCTGCTCGATAATCATGGCAAGTGCTGCCGCAAGCTTCGCGTTGACAGCGCGTCCGGCCGATGTCTGCGGTGCAACTGCCTTCAGCCTGACGGACCGGATTTCCCCGGAAACCTCGCCGCGGATTTCCAGGAAAAGCGATGCCGCGCCAGCCGGGTCCGCCGTCGTTGCCTCGCCCAGATCGGCCATACATTCGAAGCTGCGGTTATTCACCGGACTAGGGTGCCAGCCTCGCGGGCTGGTGAAGCCTTCGGCCGTGAACCGGTCGCAAAGGTCTTTGCCGGAGATGATGAAATCGCGGGCGAAAGACGCTCTGGCGCCATTGCGCTCGAATTTCAGCAGGTGAGGTGGCAGATAAATGGTTCTCGCGGCAAGCTTCTGCCGTTTGACGGGTTTTGCCCTGGCAGATGGTACGGCGGAAAGAGGAGCGGGCGCCAGATTGAGATAGGTGAGCAGGCTTCTCAGGTGCTTTTTGTCATTGGCGAGCAGAACCGTGGCCGATATGGCGAAACAGACGACGAGCACCGCAACAAGCAGCGCGCGGAGACTGACTCTCTTTTGCGGGCCTGCGTCCATCATGGGACCTTGTTGGCTGTCTGTTATAGGCATCAGCCGGTTTGGAGCGAATTATCGGACCATTGGCGGTCCGGCGAATATCAATTGCGAGTAAAAGTTCTAAAATATCCGGTTCCGCCGGAATGTCCGGCGGATGTCCTCAGTCGGAGGAATTCTTGTCACCATCCCGTCCGCCGGCGCTGCTCTCATCATCCGCTACGGGAATGGCGTAGGAACCGTTCAGCCAGCGGGCGAGATCGAGCGAGCGGCAGCGATCCGAGCAGAACGGGTAGTCTTCCCGCGTCGATGGTCGGCCGCATTCCGGGCACGGTTGGGATTTGCGGAGCGGCGTTACGTTTCCAGCGCCTTCGGTGGAGGATTTTGCCAAAGCCTATCCCTCCAGCCAGCCAGACGTCACCTCGAACCCTTCACCGGCAAGAAGCGACATGGTCTCATAGAGCGGCAGACCGACGACATTGGTGTAAGAGCCCGTCAATTTCTGCACGAACGCACCGGCGATGCCCTGAATGCCATAAGCGCCCGCTTTGCCGCGCCATTGCCCGGAAGCGATATAGGCATCGATCTCACGGGTCGACAGGCGTTTGAAGCGTACCTTGGTCTCCGCCACCTTCTGCCGGATCTTGCCGCCCGGGGTTACGAGGCAGATGCCGGTATAGACCCAATGGCTGCGCCCGGAAAGAAGATGCAGCGCCGCTGAAGCCTCTTCCGTATATTCCGCCTTGCCCACGATACGTCGACCGACAGCAACGACCGTGTCGGACCCCAGAACATAGGCGTCCTTCCAGGCCTGCTCGTTTTTCAGCGCCGCCTGTGCCGCTTCCGCTTTCTGCAAGGAAAGACGGCGGCAGAGCGTTCGCGGATGCTCGAGCTTGACGGGCGTCTCGTCAATATCCATCGGCATCAGGCGAGCCGGCTCGATGCCGATCTGATGCAGCAGCTCCAGACGCCGCGGCGATCCAGAAGCCAGAACGAGCTTTTGTTTTGAATTCGTCATTGCGCTGCCGGGCGTAGGATGCGGAAACGGGTTACTTGAAGCGATAGGTGATGCGGCCCTTGGTCAGGTCGTAAGGCGTCATTTCGACCAGAACCTTGTCGCCTGCGAGAACGCGGATGCGGTTCTTGCGCATGCGGCCCGCCGTATGGGCGATGATTTCATGGTCGTTCTCAAGCTTCACGCGGAATGTTGCGTTCGGCAGCAATTCGGTTACGATGCCCGGGAATTCAAGGACTTCTTCTTTTGTCATGTAAGGGTTTTCTTCCTGTTGATAGTGCCGGACCGTGTCCTGTCCGGGAAAATTGCGCGGAAACTACACAATCCCGGCACATTTGTGAACCTCTAAAGCATCGGCTTGAAAATCGCGATCGATTTTAACAGGCCGAGGCAGTTTTCAGTCTTTTGAAAGCGTATCCGCCACCGGCTGTTGCCGCTTCGGCAGGCGTTCGGCAATCAGTTTTGCAAGATGGTCCCGCACCTCACGATAGGCGTCGAGTATTTGCTCCCGCGTGCCAGTGACCACCGTCGGATCCATGGTTGGCCAATAGACCACATCGAGAGAGTTCGAGCGCGTCAGTTCCAGTGCGGCGTGATGAGCTTCTGGTGTTAATGTAATGATCAGATCGAAAAAATCATCCTCGATCTCGTCCAAAGTACGCGGTTTGTGCTTGCCGAGCGAAAAACCCTGCTCCTCCAGCACCGCATCCACGAAGGGGTCGCGCTCGCCCGCCCGCACACCTGCGGACTGGATGTAGATGCCGGGCGCGACCAATCGTTTGGCGATCACCTCGGCCATGGGGGAGCGGATGGAATTCATGCCGCACATGAACAGGACCGATTTCGGCGCTCGTCCCTCGTTTGGCGCTGCGGCAGGATCGCTCATCTCTAACCCCGCCAATAAAGCACACAGACAAGGGTGAAGAGCCGGCGCGCCGTGTCGAAATCCACCTTTATCTTGCCGGAGAGCCGGTCCATCAGTGTCTGCGAGCCGTCATTGTGAATACCGCGCCTGCCCATGTCGATCGCCTCGATCTGGCTCGGCGTAGACGAGCGGATCGCCTCGTAATAGCTTTCGCAGATCAGGAAATAATCCTTGATGATGCGGCGGAACGGCGTCAGCGACAGGATATGGGTGGAGACATCCCTGTCGTCCTCGGTCTTGATGGAGAAAACCAGTTTGGAATCGACGAGCGATATATAAAGCCGGTACGGCCCGCCGTCATGTCCGGCAGGCTCAAAGGTATTTTCTTCGATCAGGTCGAAAATAGCGACGGCGCGTTCATGCTCCACGTCGGGCGTGGACCGGCCGATGCTGTCGTCCAGTACCACGTCGCAGAGCCGGAAGTCGCCTGACGCCATCGTTTAACTTTCCGGGTTGAGGCGGATGGAGACGGAGCGCGCATGCGCGTCCAGCCCCTCGGAACGGGCAAGGGTGATGGCTGCCGGCGCAAGCTGGCGCAGCTGCTCGGGACCAAGGCGCAGGATGGACGTGCGCTTGACGAAATCCAGCACCGAAAGGCCTGAGGAAAAACGGGCCGAGCGCGCCGTCGGCAGAACATGGTTGGAACCGCCCACATAATCGCCGATCACTTCGGGGGTATGGCGCCCGACAAAAATCGCCCCGGCATTGCGGATGTGGGCCATTAGCGCATCCGGGTCATCGATGGCAAGTTCCAGGTGTTCGGCGGCGATCCGATTGGCCAACGGAATGGCATCGGTGAGCTTTTCGACCAGAATGATCGCGCCGAAATCCGCCCAGCTCGCCGCTGCTGTTTCGGAACGCGAGAGACGCTTCAGCTGCCGCTCGACGGCTGCTTCCACCGCCTTGCCGAGCTCGGCATCATCGGTGATCAGGATGGATTGTGCACCACGATCATGCTCCGCCTGTGCCAGAAGATCGGCAGCAAGCCAGTCGGGGTCGTTATCCCTGTCGGCGATAACAAGCACTTCGGAAGGGCCGGCGATCATGTCGATGCCGACAGTGCCGAAGACCTGACGCTTGGCGGCCGCCACATAAGCATTGCCCGGGCCGACGATCTTGGCGACCGGCGCGATGGTTTCAGTGCCATAAGCCAGTGCCGCCACGGCCTGCGCGCCACCGATGCGATAGATTTCCTCGACGCCCGCAATACGCGCGGCAGCCAGAACGGCCGGATTGACCGCGCCGCCATTCGCGGGCACGACCATGACGATGCGCTCCACACCGGCAACCTTGGCGGGCACGGCATTCATCAGCACTGAGCTTGGATAGCTGGCCGTGCCGCCGGGCACATAAAGGCCCACGGCCTCGATTGCGGTCCAGCGCGAGCCGAGGCCGACGCCGATATCGTCCTCGTAAATATCGTCCTTCGGCATCTGTCGCGCATGGTGTTTTTCGATACGCCGGGCTGCGAGTTCAAGCGCTTCGATCACGCTCGTGTCGACGGCGGCAATCGCCGCATCGATTTCATCAGTCGTTACCCGCATCGGCACCGCGGCAAAATCGATGCCGTCGAATTTCCGGGAGTAATGGGCGAGGGCCGCATCGCCGCGATGTCGTACATCATTGATGATGTCGCGAACGGTCGCATTGACGTCTTCGGAAACTTCTCTCTTGGTTGTCAGGAAGGCAGCGAATTTCTGTTCGAAATCAGCCGATGCCTGCTCCAGCCAGATTGCCACGCCATTACCCTTTCATTGTTCCCACGGGGTGCACGACTTACCGCAGAACGATTGCAGCTCTGGTATGTGGCATAAATCGAAACGGGACGGAAAGGCAACCGTCCCGACAGTCCGGAAAGCTTATTCGCTGTCGGGATGATGCGGTTTGGTGGCGGTTTCCCACGCACCGCTCACATCAGTCAACTGCGCCTCGATGCATTCGACATCAAGCGCGATGGTGCCGCCGCCGGAAAGGGCCAGTTCCACAAGGCCATCCGGGCCTTCGCCATTCGGTGTGAAACGTATCGCCAGAAGCGAAAGAACCTGCTCCCTGTCGGCCAGGTTGATGGACTGCGAACGAACGGCGGAGACACGCTTCAGGAAAACAACTGTGCGGCAGCGTTCCGGTGGCAGGTGCTTTTTATCGGCGCTTTCCCAGACGAAACGGTTGGCGGAAAAGGTGAACTGGCCGTGTTTCGGCTCGAAGGCAACATCCTTCAGCTTGAAGACACTGTCCTGCATATGGGTCGAGATGACGGAGAGATCTTCAGTATCCAGCGCGAGCAATTTCAGGCCGCTCATCTTTTTCTTCCTTCTTGTGCGGTGAGGACCGCTATTTCCATGACTTACAATGGAAATAGGCAGTCCCGGCCCGCTGTGCAACGGGTAGAAAACGGATGAGCGGCGATGAATGGATCAATCGCTGACGCGCTCGACCAACGCGCCGCAGCGGGTGAGCTTTTCCTCGAGGCGTTCGAAGCCGCGGTCTAGATGATAGACGCGCGACACCATGGTCTCGCCCTCGGCCACGAGGCCGGCAATGACCAGCGACACGGAAGCGCGCAGATCGGTCGCCATCACAGGCGCACCCTTGAGGCGGGAAACGCCTTCGATGCGGGCCATCTGACCGGAAAGCGAAATCTTCGCACCGAGCCGGGCAAGCTCCTGCACATGCATGAAGCGGTTTTCGAAGATCGTTTCGGTGATGTGGGAAACGCCCTGGGAACGGGTCATCAGCGCCATGAACTGCGCCTGCAGGTCTGTCGGGAAGCCCGGGAACGGTTCAGTGACGACATCGACCGGCTGAATGCCATTGCCGTTGCGCACCACGCGCAGGCCGGTTTCCGTCTCGCTGATCGTGGCGCCTGCGAGCCGGAGCGTATCGAGTGCATTGTCGAGCAGCGATGCGCGCGTGCCTTCCAGCACCACATCACCGCCGGTCATCGCCACTGCCATGGCGTAGGTGCCGGTTTCAATACGGTCGGGCAAAACCCGGTGGCGCGCGCCGGAAAGCGAGGTGACGCCTTCGATGGTGATGGTGGAGGTGCCGGCGCCTTCGATCTTCGCGCCCATTGCGATCAGGCAGTGCGCCAGATCGACAACCTCGGGCTCGCGGGCGGCGTTGTGGATGACGGTTGTGCCGCGGGCAAGGCTTGCAGCCATCAGCATCACATGCGTCGCGCCAACCGAAACCTTGGGGAAGGTATAGACCGCGCCGATGAGGCCGCCCTTGGGGGCCGAGGCATTGATGTAGCCGCCATCGATCTCCATCGTCGCGCCGAGCGCCTGCAGGCCCTCGATGAACAGGTCAACGGGACGCGTGCCGATGGCGCAGCCGCCAGGCAGGGAGACGCGGGCGCGGCCCTCACGCGCCAGAAGCGGGCCGATGACCCAGAAGCTTGCACGCATCTTGGAGACCAGCTCGTACGGAGCGGTGGTATCGACAATGGTGCGGCAGGTGAAATGCACGGTACGGGAATAAGCTTCGCCCTGGCTTTCGCGGCGGCCATTCACGGAAATATCCACGCCATGATTGCCGAGGATACGGATCAGCTGCTCCACGTCAGCCAGATGCGGAACGTTTTCGAGCGTCAGTGTATCGCTGGTCAGCAGCGATGCGATCATCAGCGGCAAGGCGGCGTTTTTGGCGCCGGAGATGGGGATGATGCCGTTGAGCTTGTTGCCACCCGTAATTCTGATGCGATCCATGCGTCCCTACGGGCCTGTGCCCGCCTTTCTTTATCGTGCCTTGCGGAAAGGCGCGTCCTTAGACGAATTTCCGCGGCGTTTCAATTTTATGCTGTGAATTCTCTATGAGGATGATTCGTCCGTTTTTGCGGCAGGCAGGCCGATGGTGTCGTCTGCGTCGCCAGCACGGCGCGCGCGAACCTGTTGTTTGCGCTTCAAAAGATTTTCGCGAAGTTTCTTCGCGGCACGCGCCTTCCGTTCCGCCTCGCGCTGGCGCGCCTTTTCGCCGGGCCCCGCCTGCGGCTTGCCGCTGGCCGCCGCGTCGGATGCGCCCGCGGAAAAGTCCCCGCAGAGCGCTGTCTTCACCTGTTTGTCGTGATGTTCGGTCATAGATTCAGCAATATCTGAAAAATGCTGTTTTCAACAGGGGGGGCGCTTTTTTGCGCCGCTTGATGAAGAATATCGTTTTGCGACTTGCGCTCGTCAAAAACCTGTGGCAATAGGCCGCCACGCTTGATGCTGAAGCGATCGCTTCGGCACCGGATGCTGCTATAGCTCAGGGGTAGAGCACTCCCTTGGTAAGGGAGAGGCCGAGAGTTCAAATCTCTCTAGCAGCACCATTTTACCTCAACAATTCAAGAAGTTGCGCGCTTACTCAAGCCCTACACCCTGCATGTTGCTCACCGCATTCCGGAGTGTTGTCGCTTCGTGAAAGCTTCGCAAACGGGAAAACCGCGCCCCTTGCGAAGCGCGGTTTCCACATCCGAATATTCTGTTGCTGCCAGAGCGGGACGAAACCGCCCGTAGCCAACGGGCGCCGCTTACTGACGGAATAGCGACAGGATATTTTCGGAACTGGTATTGGCGATGGAGAGCGACTGGATCGCCAGCTGCTGCTGCGTCTGGAGCGCCTTGAGCTTGGTGGATTCCTCGTTCATATCCGCATCGACGAGGCGGCCGATGCCCTTGTCGATGGAGTCGGTCAGCTTGGAGACGAAGTCTTCCTGTATGGCGATACGCATGGAGATGGAGCCAAGATCGGCAGTTGCGCTGGTGATTGCCTCTAGTGCTGCGTCGGTTGCACGAACCATGACGTCGAGCTCTTCGTTGCTCAGAGTTCTTATGTCGACGGTGTCGAGCGATGCCGCGGCTGTTACAACCGTTCCTGCGGGAATGGGAGTTACATCGACTACCCACTGGTTGGCGCCAGCATTGCTGGTTGCGGCGATCTCCTGCCCGGGGTTGGAAGCTGCTGCGACGGCTTTAACCCATACGCCGTTTACCTTCACATAATCGCCCGCTGCTGCACCACCTGCAACGGCCGTGGTGACGTTTGCATAGTTCCCTTCGAATGTGGCGCCGGATTTGATGAGGCTGTCGACGGAATTGGTGAGAACGGCATGCTCGCTGATTGTGCCGCCGGTGTTGATCTTCAAGGTCGTGGACGCAGGAGTGACGTTGAAGACGCGATCGATAATACCGAGCTGGCCCCCTTCGTCAAAAAGTACAGTCGTGCTGTCCAGTTGATAATCGATCTTTTTAACAGATACGGAGCCGTCTGCCGTGCGGATGAAGGAGCCAACGACGTTTTTGGTAACTGCATTGCCGGTAGCTGAGGTCAGATCCGCCTGAAGCCAGTTTTCGCCGGAAAAGGAGGCAGAAGAGGAGATACTGCGTAACTGTTCTTGCAGTTGCGAGATTTCTTCCTGGATTTTGCTTCTGTCTACGCCTTCTTCCGTCGCTGCGACCATCTTCGCCTTGACCTGCTTTACGACTTCGACAGCCGATTCCATGGCGGAATAAGCCGTGTCGACCTTTGCCGCGCCAAGACCGAGAGCGTCCTGAACTGCGGAGAGCGCCATGTTGTCAGAGCGCATTGTGGTGGCGATGGACCAGTAGGCCGCATTGTCGGAAGCCGTGCCTACGCGCAGGCCCGAGGAAACGCGGCTTTGTGTCGTTTCCATTTTCGCATCGATAGACCGCAAGGTCTGGAGAGCTGCCATTGCGGAGATATTGGTCAGAATGCTGGTCATCTTTGTGCCCCTTGATTGGCTAATGGAGAAGGGACATTCCGGGATCGCCGGGAACGATTGAGCGGCCTGATGCCTGTTAACCTCTTTTTCGCCTTGGTTAACCAATCGTTTTGATGGGCCTTTTCTAAGGCTCGAATGGTTAACAAAACCTAAAGCGCAAACTGGAAAAATTAATAAATGTGAATGGCGACGATCCGGGTAAACAAAAAAGGCCGCGCTTTCGAAAAAGCGCGGCCCGTTTTTTTGGATTTTGTGCCGATTAACGGAAGAGCGACAGGATGCTTTCCGAAGAGCTGTTTGCGATCGAAAGCGACTGGATGGCCAGCTGCTGCTGAGTCTGCAGAGCCTTGAGCTTGGTGGACTCTTCGTTCATTTCAGCGTCGACCAGACGCCCAACACCCGAGTCGATCGAGTCGGTCAGCTTGGAGACGAAGTCTTCCTGCAGGCCGATACGCATGGAGATCGAGCCGAGGTCTGCAGCGGCGCTCGTCATGTCCTTCAGGGCGGCGTCAACGGCCTTCATCATCTGGTTGATCTGCGTGCCGGATAGGCCGATGATGTTGATACCGTCGAGAGAGGTTACGGCAGGCGTCGTGGTCGGTGCATTGGCCGTGGCGACGATCCAGCTTGCTGCCGCCGGCGTAGTGGTGGTAGCAGCGATTTCCTGCGTGGGAGCGGTGGTTGCGTTAGCAGCCAGAACCCATGTGCCTTCGACCTTAACGTAGTCGCCGACACCTGCGCCACCAGCAGCGGCGGTCGTTACGCTTGCGTAGTTGCCCTGGAATGCAGCGCCGGATTTGATGAGGCTGTCGATGGAGAAGGACTTTACAGTAACTTCGGAAGTCACGCCGCCGGTGTTGATGCTGAGCGTAACGCCATCTTCTGCGACTGTGTAAACCTTGTCCAGGATACCGGTCTTCGTGCCCGTTGCACGGGTATCGAAGAGAACGCTATCGGTGTCGAGAGTGTAGTCGATCTTCTTGACGGAAACGATACCGTTGGCATCACGAACGAAGGAACCGACGACATCTTTGGTGACGGTGCCACCAGCAACGGAAAGGTCTGCCTGCAGCCAGTTTTCGCCAGAGAACGAAGCTGCTTCGGAAATGCCGCGGAGCTGCTCCTGAAGCTGAGTGATTTCTTCCTGAACCTTGTTCTTGTCAACGCCGTCTTCAGTGGCGGCTACAAGCTTGGCCTTGATTTCCTTAACGACTTCGATAGCCGATTCCATACCGGCATAAGCCGTGTCAACCTTGGCTGCGCCGAGGCCGAGAGCGTCCTGAACGGCGGAAAGCGCCATGTTGTCGGAACGCATGGTGGTCGCGATAGACCAGTAAGCAGCGTTGTCGGATGCGGTGCCAACGCGCTGGCCGGAAGAGACGCGGCCCTGAGTGGCTTCCATGTCCTGACCGATAGAGCGCAGGGTCTGGAGCGCAGACATTGCTGCGATGTTGGTGAGAATGCTCGTCATGATAAAGGTGCCCCTTGAATGGCTGATTAAAAAAGGGACATTCCGGTTTCACCGGGAACGGCGCGCAGCGTCATGCCTGCTAACCAGCTGATTTTTAAAGGTTAGCTCGCCGTTTCGATGGCCTTAGCTAATCCCTGTTTGGTTAATGAACCCCTAAGAAGACAAGAAAACATCACATCTTTTGATTTAATTTTTCCACCCTTGCGTGCGCGCGTGCGTATCAAAAAGACATTAAAAAAAAGATAAGACCGCCCTCTTTTCAAGGGGCGGCCTTATTTTGATTTGGCTGGTTCAGCCTTCCAGCCATTTCTTGTCTATCTCGTTGATTGTCCGGTCAGCCCCCGAACAGTCAGTTCGATATTAAATCCCCCAGCCCCAATGGGCTACGAGAATGCCGTTTATTAACGGAACAGCGACAGGATGTTCTGCGAGTCGCTGTTTGCGATCGAGAGCGACTGGATCGCCAGCTGCTGCTGGGTCTGCAGCGCCTTCAGGCGGGTAGACTCTTCGTTCATGTCGGCATCAACGAGACGGCCGACGCCCTTGTCGATGGAGCCCTTCAGCTTCGACGCGAAGTCTTCCTGCAGAGAGATACGGGAAGAGATCGAACCGAGCTGTGCGCCAGCGCTGGTCAGTTCGGTAAGAGACTTATCTACCGCCTTGACCAGAGCAGAAAGCTGCGTGCCCGTCAGCGAGGAGATGTTCATGGAAAGAACCGAACCGGAGGCCGCAACCGTGCCTGCGCCGGCGTTGGTCGTGTCCACCATCCAGGTACCTGCCGTGATAGTGCCCGCAGCCGTGGTCGTGGATGCGATTTCCTGCGTTCCGGCGGAGGCAACTGCTTTAACCCACGAACCTTCGACCTTTACGTAGTTGTCGGTAGCGGTCTTGGCGAAGTTACCCTGGAATTCTGCACCAGCCGTGGTCAGCGTATCCAGCGAGTAAGCCTGAACCGTGTGCTCGCTCAGGGTGCCGCCATCATTGATGGTCAGCGTGACGGTGTCGACGCCAACGTCCTGAACCTTGTCAAGAATACCGGTCTTGGTGCCCGTAGCGCGGGTATCGACGAGAACCTTGGACGCGTCCATGAGGTAGTCAATCGTCTTGACCGAAACAGTGCCGCCTTCGCGAACGAACGAACCGACGACAGACTTGGTGGTTGCAGCAGCAGAAAGGTCAGCCTTCAGCCAGTTTTCACCAGAGAACGAAGCCGATTCGACGATGCCCTTCAGCTGGTCCTGGAGCTGGGTGATTTCGCCCTGAATCTTGGTCTTGTCAGCAGACGATTCCTGAGCCGTTACCAGCTTGTTCTTGATCTGCTTGACGACGTCGATGACCGATTCCATACCGGCGTAAGCCGTGTCAACCTTGGCAGCGCCGAGGCCGAGTGCGTCCTGTACAGCGCCGAGCGCTTCGTTGTCGGAGCGCATAGTGGTCGCGATCGACCAGTAGGCAGCGTTATCGGAAGCGGAGCCAACCTTCAAACCCGAAGAAATGCGGCTCTGGGTGTCTTCCATGTTGGAAGAAATCGAACGCAGCGTCTGGAGAGCAGACATGGCGTTAATGTTGGTGAGAATGCTTGCCATAATAAATGTGTCCCTTGTTTTTACGAGATACTGGAGTGGGGACATTCCGGACTTGGTGTTACCGGCCGCAACGTTTCGGCTTCATGCCACTCGGTTCAGAATTATTATGTTCTGGAAACCAAACACGCTGCGTGTGAATTGGAGTTTCCCAGCGAAAAATTGCACAATTCTTAATTTTGGAACTCCCTTTTGTGATGAATTACTTATGGTTATTTTAATGTTATTTAAAATGGTTACTTCTTTCCTGCGGTATATGGTTATTTATTGCTTGGGAAAAATGGTAACCAAAGCATTAAAACGACAAAACCCCGCGGCCGTGGGGCTGCGGGGTTAAGAAACAGGGTTAATGCGTGTCAATGCGGCACAGGCGCCGTCAGTTGAACGATCTGACGAGGCTGCCGACAAGCAGGTTCCAGCCGTCGATCAGCACGAAAAACAGGATCTTGAAGGGCAGGGAGATGGAAGTCGGCGGCAGCATCATCATGCCCATGGCCATGGTGATGGTGGCGACGATCAGATCAATGACCAGGAACGGCAGGATGATAAGGAAACCGATCTCGAAACCGCGCCGGATTTCCGACAGCATGAAGGCCGGAACCAGCACTCGATAATCGACGACGTTGTCGGTCATCACTTCCTGGCCGCGTTCGCGGGCAATATCCACGAACAGCTTCAGATCCTTGTCACGCGTATTGGCGTTCATGAAGGTGCGAAAGGGCTCGGCGATGCGCTGCACGGCCTGCTGCTCGTTGATCTGGTTCTGCAACAGCGGTTGCACGCCATCGGTCCAGGCTTTGTCGAAGGTGGGCGACATGACGTAGAAGGTCATGAACATCGCCATCGACAGAAGGATCATGTTCGACGGCGTGGAAGCGAGCCCCATGCCGGAGCGCAGGATAGAGAAAGCGATCACGAAGCGTGGAAAGCTCGTGACCATGATCAGGATGCCGGGCGCGACGGAAAGAACCGTCAAAAGGCCGAAGGTACGGATGATCCATGCCGCGACAGACCCGTCTATCTGCGTGTTGAACAGATCGGACGGAAATTGCTGGGCATTGGCAAGGCCCGGCAAAGCGAGGAGGACGGCGATGGTTACAAGAAATCGAATCATTCGATGACAAAGGTCCGGAACATGACCTTGGATACGCGCCCTTGAGAGCGCAGGTCAACTCGTTCCTGAATGTCATCCTTAAGATATTGAAAGCCGCGCGGCCCTTCCAGCTGCTGAAGGGAAACGGTGCGGACATAGGCCATGATATCCTGATGGATATCCTCGGCCAGTCCGACTTCCACCGGCCCCTTGAACATCAGCGCCACCTCCAGCCGCACCCAGTTCGTCGAGGGGTAGGCGAGATTGGTGGTGATGGGATCGAGCTGGACGATGCCGTTCGGTTCGGCCGCGATTTTCTCGACACCCTCTTCCTTCTTCTCGCCATGACCACCGGCCGCAGCGGTGGCATGGGCCTCCGTTGCGGCAATCTTCGGTGCGATCATGCCGCCGACGAGCCAGCCTCCGCCCGCGCCGAGCAAGGTGAGGATCACAACACCTGCGATGGTCATGATCAGAGGGGAGGATTTCTTCTTGCCCTCTGCCTGTTCGTTTTCCATGGATCAGTCCGTTCCCCGTGTGCGGCGTCAGAGCGGCGAGAACAGGTCCACGACCTGCTGCCCGACCGGAGGCTGCTGCACTTCCGTCAGACGGCCGCGACCGCCGTAGGAGATGCGCGCTTCGGCAATGCGCTCGTAGGAGATCATGTTCTGAGCATCCACATCCTGCGGCCGGACGATGCCGCCGACGTTGAGGATGCGGATTTCATGGTTCACGCGCACTTCCTGCGAGCCGCTGATGATGAGGTTGCCGTTTTCGAGAATACCCGTCACGACGGCGGCCACGAGCAGCGTCAGCTTTTCAGACCGCTTGGTCTTGCCCTTGGCCTGGGTATCGGTGTCGGAGCCGTATTTGATGTTGGAATCCGCGTCCGGCGTCCAGCCAAGGATCTGGGCTTTGGCCTTCCAGTTCAAGCCGCTGGAATTGGTGCGGTTACGCTCGGTTTCGTTGTCGAAATCGGCCTTGTCGTTGATCTGGATGTTGACGGTCAGGATGTCGCCGATGTTCAGCGCGCGCAGGTCTTTGAAAAGTGCGCCCTGGCTGTCGCTCCACAGTGAATAGCCGCTTGCCATGTGTTTTGGTTGCTTGGGATACATGCCCATCTGCGGTGTCTGGCTGAATTGCAGACCGCTGCCGATCGGGCTCATCGCCGGTGCGTTACCGATTTCCTTCAGGGTCTGGTTGTTCTGGCAGCCTGCCAGGAGAGCGAGCGGCAGGAGGAGGGCCGGAAGACGACGCGTGCTCATGAAGGATCCTTCGAAGTGTTTTTGTCGATTGCCTGCGACATGATGCCGGCGACGGTGGCAGCTTTCTGCGCGTCCATCTCGCTGAGGATGAGGCCCGATTGACGCGGCGGCAGCTGCATGATGATGGCGGCAGCAATCTCCACATGCATCTTCTCGAGCTGCGGTGCGGCGGCATCCGCCTTCATCGTCTTGTAGATGTCGACGAGGTTGCTTTTGGCCTGGTTGAGGAAATGTTCGCGGCGCGCCAGCCAGTCTTCATATTCAGCCTTGCGGTTTTCCAGCACGGAAATGCGCTCGTTCACGTCGGACTGGAGCTTCTCGAGCTCCTGCTTCTGCATCAGGTAACGCTGATCCCGGGCCGCATCGGCAATGTTGGTGCAGAATTTCTGGATTTCATCCTGCGTGCTGAGTTCTGAAACCACGTTCTGCTGGCTCTCCGCGCCGGCGGCCGGCAGCAGGAACAGCAGCGACGCGACCGCCGCGAAGCGGACGAGGCCATTCGAAAGCGGATTTTTGGTCTGACGTTCCATCATTGCAGCACAAGCTCCGCCTGAAGGGCGCCGGCGGATTTGATGCCTTGCAGGATGGCGATGATACCATCCGCCTTGAGCCCGATGCTGTTGAGACCGGCAACCAGCGTGCGAAGGTCAGGCCCTTCGACGATGGCGACCTTGCTGCCTTCCTGCATGGCCATGATATCCGTCTGCGGCTGTACCGCCGTTTGGCCACGCGAGAAGGGTGCCGGCTGAATGACCTGCGGTGATTCGGTCACCTGCACGGTCAGCGTGCCGTAGCTGACGGCGACGCGCGAAATCCGCACATCCGCACCGATGACGATCGTGCCGGTGCGTTCGTTGATGACGACCTTGGCCGGGGTATCCGTCTCGACGGTCAGGTTTTCGATTTCCGCCATCAGCCGGGTGAGATCCGCGACGCGAGGCTTTTGCACCGCGATTTCCTGCGAATCGCGCGGTTCGGCGATCGGATCGCCATAGCGGGCGCGGGCAAAGGCGTTGACGACGTCTGCGACGCGCACGGCCGTCGAAAAGTCGGGGTTGCGCAGCTGAAGGACCAGATTGACCGAATCCTTGAACTTCGACGGCAGCTCCCGTTCGATGATCGCGCCGTTTGGCACGCGCGCCGACGTGGTGACACCCTGGGTCAGCGTTGCCGCATCGCCCTGCGCCGAAAAGCCGTTGACGATCAGTGCGCCCTGCGCGACCGCGTAAATCTGCCCGTCGGCGCCGGAGAGCGACGTCATGATGAGGTTGCCGCCGCGCAGCGAAGAGGCATCGCCGAGCGAGCTCACTGTCACGTCGACGCGGCTGCCGGGGCTCGCGAAGGGCGGCAGATTGGCCGTCACCATTACGGCGGCGATGTTCTTGGCATTCGACTGGCCGCCCTGCGTGGTGATGCCGAGATTCTGCAACATCGCGCGCATGGATTGCTCGGTAAACGGCGAAGAACGCAGGCTGTCGCCCGTGCCCTGCAGGCCGACCACGAGACCGTAACCGATGAGCTGGTTGTCACGCCCCGCCTGCAGCGATGCGATATCCTTGATGCGGGACGTATCCGCATGGGCTGCCGGAACGGAAAGGAAGGGCTGGGCCGAAAACAGGATGGCCGCGGCCAGGATACGAAGCACTCTCATTTCGCCATCACCTGAATGGTTCCGTCCTTCATGACCGTGCCGTTGACGATGACGCCGGAATCGATGTTGCGTACCCGTACGACTTCGCCGAGCGAGCCATCAGTCATCGGTGTTCCCGAAGCCATCAGCGTCATATTGCCGATGGTGAAGACGAGCTTGACGCTGGTGCCGCGCGTGACGAGCGAGGGTTCGCGCAGGGCGGCAACGGGGATCGTGCGGCCGGGAAGCAGGGTCTGCTTGGAGATCATGCCTTCCACTTCGCTGATGTCGCTCGCGTAACCCGCGGAAATATTGGGATTGGTCACCTCCACCGGCTTCACCTGTTCGGACGTGATCGTCTCGCCCGGATAGATGGTACGCACGGGAACCAGCGCCATTGGCGCCTGGGAGAAGGCAGGCGCGAAAGCGCCGATTGAAAAGGCAGACGCCAGGCACATACGGGCGAGTGCCCTTTTGCAGCTGTTATTTTTCCGGCCAAACCTCATGTTCGCCTGCCTTTCCGTTCTTACTTCAGGTTCTTGCTGACAATCGAAGCCATTTCGTCAGCGGTGGTGATGACCTTGGAATTCATCTCATAGGCGCGCTGCGCCGTGATGAGGTCGGTGATTTCCTTGACGGCGTCGACGTTCGAGCCTTCGAGGTAGGATTGCTTGATATAGCCGTAGCTCGGATCGTCGGGCACGCCGATGACGGCGTCGCCAGAAGCCGGTGTCTGGGCGAAGAGGTTGTCGCCGAGCGGCTTCAGACCGGCTTCGTTGGCGAAGTTGGCGATGGTCAGCTGGCCAAGCTCGGTGAAGTCGGCGGCGTTGCCGATACGGGCCGTCACCTGACCCGTGCGGGTAACGGTGATGTCCTGCGCATCGGTCGGGATATTGATATTCGGAATGACGTTATAGCCATCCACCGTCACGAGATTACCATCGGCGTTCTTGTTAAAGGCGCCGGCGCGGCTGTAGAGCGTCGAACCATCGGCCGCCTCGATCTGGAACCAGCCCTGACCGATGATCGCGACGTCGAGCTTGTTGCCGGTCTCGATCAGGTTGCCCTGGGTGTGGATGTTGCGCACGGCCGAGGTCTGCACGCCGAGGCCAATATTGGCGCCCTCGGGCACGATCGCCTGGTTGGCGCGGTTTGGCACACCCTGCATGCGCTCGGTCTGATAGAGAAGATCGGTGAACTCCGCCCGCGCGCGCTTGTAACCGGTGGTGTTGATGTTGGCGATGTTGTTGGCGATGACTTCCAGATTGGTCTGCTGGGCGTCCATACCGGTGGCAGCGATGGCAAGAGCTCTCATGTCAATATTCCTGCTGGGCTAGATCTGCATCTTGGTAATGTCGAGATAGGCCGACACGATCTTGTCTCGGAGCGCGATGGCGGTTTGCAGCGACTGCTCGGCCGAAAGCATGGCATCGACGACTTCACGCGTATTCGCCTTGCCCTGAATGCCTTCAAAAGAAGCGACTTCGGCCTTCTTGAGGTTGTTCATCGCGTCAACGGAAACATTACCGAGAACGCTTGCGAAGCTCTGGCCGGTCTGCTGCGCTGGTGTCGTCTTCTCGCTGCCGAAAATATTGTCGGTGAGCGAGGAAACGCTGCCGGCGCCGCGCGTCAGCGAGAGGGAGCCGAGTTGCTTGATGCCGTCGATCATTGCGATGCCTTCAGAAGGTCGATGGTGGAGGCGACGAGGTCGCGTGTCTGGCGGATGACCTGAAGATTGGCGTCGTAGCTGCGGTTTGCTTCGCGCATGTCTGCCATTTCGATCAGGATGTTGACGTTCGGCATCTTCACCATGCCGTTTGCGTCGGCGGCCGGATTGCCGGGGTCGTATTCGTTGATGAAGTCGCCGCGATCGACGCCGAGCTTTTTCACCGTCACGCGCTCGACGCCGCTGACACGGTCGAGTTCCGAACCGAAGGTGACTGTCTTGCGGCGATAGGGGTCCGCGCCTGGTGTGTCACCCGTCGATCTGGCATTGGCGATGTTTTCAGACACGATGCGCAGTCGGGTGGACTGCACTTCCAGGCCGCTGCCGGCGATCTTGCTCGCCGCACTCAAGGGATCCATGGCTTACCTCTTAACCGTCATCAGCATCATGCGATGGAAGGATTTGACGAGATTGGCATTCAGCTCGTACTGCCGCTTGATCTCGCCGGTCTTGGTCATTTCTTCCGCAAGCGCGACCGAATTACCCGATTCCTGCATGCCGATCTCGTTGTTGACCGGGTTGTCGCGCACCGCGATATTGTCGCTGAGTGTGCTCTCGCCGAAGTGGGCAGGGTTGGTCCTCGCCATGCCGACCTGCTGGCTGGTGGCCTGCATGACCGCTTCGAATGGGCTGACATCCTTGGCGTGGAACTTGGGTGTGTTGGCGTTGGCGATGTTGGTCGCCACGACTTCCTGCCGCACGCTCAGCCATTCCGCTTGGCGGGATGCCAGTTCGAACAGTTGAATCGGTTGCATAGACTTCTCCATCTCGTATGCCCCGAACCTACGGGGCTAATCTTGCGTCAGACTTGCGGAGAAGACGAAGGGGTGCGACGACGGGAAAAGGCGCATGGATGCGCGGCCTGCACAAAGAAAAAAGGCGCGCCAGCAGATGCCGCGCGCCTTTTGATCGGAAGAAATTTCTTTTATTTTTCGGGGTGATAGGTTTTTCCAGAGGATGTCTCTATCAACCACTCGCCGTTGCGTTGCTCGATTTTCGTCAGCAGCGCATTATCAGGCAGGGTCGAGCCGACCCTCACCATATACATGCCCGAACCGTCTTCGATCAGGGCGCGGCCGTTGGAGACATGCAGCAGACGGAAGGCGGTCTGGCCGGGGAAGGGCTGGTCCTCGACCCCGGCTGCGAGATTGTTCTGTTTTTCCTTGCCGCCTGGGTTCACGGTCGCCGTCGTCAGCATGTCGGGCAGTTCGGCCGGCGGTGGGGTGTCTTCCTTGTTGCGATTGGTCATCGCCATCGGAGAAACACTGAAGACTTCCCGCGGGCCGGTATGGGGCAGATCGCGGGTGCGGTCGCCGCCAGCCACCTTCATGCCGAATTTTTCCTCGTTGAAGAACACGTACCAGGGGAAGAAGGCCGCTGCAGCGGCAAGCGTGATGCCTGTCCATGCCAGAATACGGTCGGGTGTGAAGAAAACGGGCTTGGGCAGCACGCCTTCATCGTAGCTATCGTTATTCCGCTTTTTCTTCACGGTCAGCCTCTCATTCTCGGGGTTACCTGCGGCTGGCCGTTCTGCGCGCCGCCGCGCAATGCGGTCGCAAGGTCAGCATAGGCATCCTGTGCCGCCGGTTCGTTCGGCAGCTGTTTCAGCGTTTCATAGATGATCGGAACCTGCTTCACCGCCATGTCGAGGTCTGGGTCGGTGCCCGGCCGGTAACCGCCGATGAGGCGAAGATCCCGCGTTTCCTCGAAGCGATGCACCAGCGCCTTGAGGCGTGACACCAGCTTTTCCTGATCCGGCGTCCATGCTTTCTTGGCGAGACGCGAGATCGAGGCGAGCGGATTGATCGGCGGGTAGCGGCCTTCTTCTGCAAGGCTGCGGTCGAGCACAATGTGACCATCGAGAATACCGCGGGTCGAATCGGCGATCGGATCGTTATGATTGTCTCCATCCACCAGAATGGAAACGATGGCGGTGATGGTGCCCGTGCCTTCGGCGCCCGGTCCCGCCCGCTCCAGAAGACGCGGCAGCTCGGTGAAGACGGAGGCGGGGTAACCGCGCGCCACCGGCGGTTCACCCGAAGCAACGGCCACTTCGCGGATCGCATGGGCAAATCGCGTCACGCTGTCAATGATGAGGAGGACATTGTCGCCCTGATCGCGGAAATGCTCTGCAATGGTGACGGCGGAAAGCGGCGCCATCTTGCGCAGCATCGGGCTTTCATCGCTTGTCGCGACAACGGCGATGGACTTGCTCATGTTCTCGCCCATCGTGTCTTCGATGAATTCGCGCACTTCACGTCCGCGCTCGCCGACCAGTGCAATCACCACCTTGTCGAAGGCGTCAGCCTTTGCAAGCATGGACAGCAGCGTGGATTTGCCGACGCCCGAGCCGGCGAAAATGCCAAGGCGCTGGCCGAGACACAGCGGCGAAAAAATATCGATTGCCCGCACCCCGGTCTTGAACGGGGTCTCCACCCTCTTGCGGGTCATTGAGGGTGGCGCGTTGTTGGAAATCGAACGGCGTTCAAGGCCAGCGGCAAGCGGTCCCTGGCCGTCGATAGGTTCGCCAAGCGCATTGATGGTGCGTCCGCACCAGCTATCATCAGGCGCGACACGGAAGGCGCCCTTGCGGATGACGGTATCGTGAATGCCGATCGGTTCGCCCGGCTCGATAGGGCACACGTAGCAGATATCCGGCTCAACGCGCACCACTTCGCCGAGATGGATGCCGGTCGGGCTGCGATGGGCAACAAACTCGCCGAGCCGCACATGCCGGGACAGGCCGGACACGGTATAGTGCCCGGCTGCGATGGTGCGAACGTGGCCGCCCGGCGCCACCGAAAATTCCGGATCGGCATAATGTCCGGCAAGGCCGGCCAGTTGGGCGAGCTTCGGTGAGATGGCTTCAGCCGAAAGCATGGATACCGGCATTGTCATTGGTCAATTCCTCAGCGCGCGCCACCAAGCGTCTTGATGCCCTCACCGAACGTCGATTCGGTATCGCGCATCAGAGAGGAGATGCTTTCGAAGGCACGGTTGACCTGGATGAGCTGCGTCATCTGGGAAATCCCGTTGACGTTCGACTGTTCGAGATAACCCTGAACGACGCCGACCTCGTGATTGTTGACGACGGGGACCGGCTGAGCCACGGGCTTCACGCCGCTATTGGGGTGGCGCAGGAAACCTTGCGAAAAATCCGCCTGGAAGATGCCAAGCGTGGCGACGATGTTTTCGTTCTGCCTGATGGCTCCGTCAAGACCCACGGTAATCGGGCCGCCATTCGGATTGAGCTGGATCGGGCCGCCGCCGGCGTCGAGGACCGGGTAACCGCTGGAGGAGATGAGCGCGCCGTCAGGCCGCATGGTGAAGCGGCCGTCACGGGTCAGAATCTGACCGTCGGGCGTATCCAGCGAGAACCAGGCATCGCCCTTGATGGCGAAATCGAAGGAATTGCCGGTCTGCTCGAAAGCGCCCTGGCGCGTGGAGAGATAGTCGTTGCCCTGGGACACGAAGGCGATCTTGGCATTCATGTCATTATGGTTCTTGGCGACCATTTCGTCGAATTTCACTTCGGAACCGCGGAAGCCGACCGTGTTCACATTCGCCATATTGTCGGAAATGGTGGTAAGACGACGCTCCAGCGCGATCTGCGAGGACAAGGCGACGTATAGTCCGGATTGCATATCATTTGCCTCCGAGTTTCAGGGAGTTGATGGATATCAGCAGGTCGGCGGAGATACCGTAGCCGCTGGAGGAGCCGAAGACGGCGAGGGGATCGTAGGTCGTCGAGGGGTTTTGCATTTCCCACATGATGGTGAAACGCTCGAGCAGCTTGCCGACCTTTTCAGGATCCTGCAGGTCCTTGACATCGATGGTTTTTTCGATGAGGGCGGCCTGTTTCTCGACATCTGCCCCGGCGAATTCGTCGGGCAGGTTATAGGCCGTGCGAAACACCTGCGCGAGCGCATCGTCGGCCAGAAAGTCGAGGCCGGATTTGATCGTCGGCGCCTTGCGCTCGAAATAAAGGGCGAGACGAACACCGTTATTGTCGTCGCCCGCTTCCTGTTCCAGCGTCTGCCGGGTGTATTTGGTAATGACGCCCGACTGGGCTGCATCGACCGAAGTCGCCGCCGCACCCAGATCCGCGAAATTCAGCGATTTCGCGAAATCCGCGTAACGGCTGTCAGAAAGCTTGTTGGCGAAGGCATTCTTGTCGGTCGTGCCTTCTGTCAGGACCTTGCGGATGAAGGCTTTCGCATAGGCCATATCCTCGAGCCCGTGCGCCTTGAGCGCGTAATTGTAAAGGCGGGTATCCGCCATGAAATCGTCTATGGATTTCACGTCGCCGATCTTTGCGCGGTAATATTCGGTCTCACGCGCCACGTCCGGCTGCTTCGACACCCGCTCAAGCGACTTGCCGATATCCTGACTGATCAGTCTGTAGCTGGTGTAGGTGGAAGTCACTGAACCGCCGCTCTCGTTTGATCCCGATCTCAAGGCGCACGTCCGCCTTTGCCGGCATAGTGCCGCGGCTTGCTTGTGCGAAACTGGCTGGAGGCTGAAGCGCGGAGAGGCTTTGCGGACAGGTTCACGCAAGCCACATTTTTTAGACATGGCGGCATGGAACACTGTTCGGGCGTGGTCGATCAATGAATATTGTAATTGGACTTATAATCACCTTCGGCTGCATCATCGGCGGCTACATGGCGATGGGCGGTCATCTGGACGTGCTGATTCAGCCGTTCGAATTGATGATCATCGGCGGCGCCGGTCTCGGCGGCTTCATCATGGCGAACCCGATGAAGGTCGTGAAGGATTCTGGCAAGGCGCTCGGCGAGGCCTTCAAGCACTCGGTTCCGAAGGAGCGCAACTATCTCGACGTGCTCGGCGTGCTTTATTCGCTGATGCGAGACCTGCGCACGAAATCGCGCAACGAGATCGAGGCCCATATCGACAATCCCGAGGAATCCTCGATCTTCCAGAGCGCGCCATCGGTTTTGAAGAACAAGGAACTGACCTCGTTCATTTGTGACTATGTCCGCCTCATCATCATCGGCAATGCCCGCAGCCACGAAATCGAGGCGCTGATGGATGAAGAAATCGAGACCATCCTCCACGACAAGCTGAAGCCTTACCACGCGATCACCACGATGGGCGATTCCTTCCCTGCCATCGGTATTGTCGCAGCGGTTCTCGGCGTCATCAAGGCGATGGGCAAGATCAATGAATCGCCTGAAGTGCTGGGCGGCCTCATCGGCGCCGCGCTGGTCGGCACCATGCTCGGTATCATCCTGTCCTATTCGATCTGCAATCCGCTCGCCTCGCAGGTCAAGATCGTCCGCACCAAGCAGCATCGCCTCTACATCATCGTCAAGCAGACGCTGATCGCCTACATGAACGGTTCGGTGCCGCAGGTTGCGCTTGAATATGGCCGCAAGACCATCTCCAACTACGAGCGGCCGTCCATCGACGCCGTCGAGCAGGAGATGATGAATCCCGGCGGCGAGAACAAGGCGGCATGACCATGGCAAAAGCTGCAGCGCAAAAAGCTCCCGCCATCGACACCGCCTTGCTCGCGAAACTCACCGGCGGGCTTTCCGACCGCAGGACGATCGCGAAGATCGGTTCCGATATCGGCCACCTCTACAGCGAATTCCTGCCGGATATTTTTCACAGCGAGACCGGCATTGCGATAGACGTCGAATATATCGGCTCCGAATCGGGGCTCATGACCGACCTGATCGCCAATGTCGGGCAGAATGTCGCGGTGGCCGATTGTTCCCTGCGCAACTGGTGCCCGAACTTCATGATGACGGTCGGTAATGGCTTCGTCATCGCGCTCATGGAGCGCATGCTCGGTGCAGCACCGGACAGCATCGGCGAACCCGATGAGCGCAGTCTTTCCCATATCGAGCTCGATCTGGCTGCCATGGTCCTTGGACGTATCGGTGGCGTGCTCCGTTCCGGAGTCAACGCGCCGGGCGGTTTTGAAGCGGCTATCGAGCCGCCGTTCAATTCCAATGGCAAAAGTGCCTTCGACGAGATGATTGCGGGCCTCTACGGCGTTAACATCCGCATGAAAATCGACATTGGCAAAGTGTCGTCGGAATTCTCGCTGATCATACCGCAGCGTCCGTTGCTCAAGACATCCATCGTCGCTCCAAAGGCTTCAGCGCAGGCGCTGAAGAAGCAGGAAGAGTGGATGGAGATGATCTCGGAACAGGTGAAGAGATCGCAGGTCACGCTTGAGGCGCGCATCAAGCTCGAAACGCTGACACTCCGTACGATTTCGAAGCTGGTGGCCGGCGATGTCATTCCGTTTCAGGCCCTCAACCAGGACGATATCGGCGTTGAGGTCAGTGCTAACGGTTCCAAGCTCTATAATTGCGAATTCGGCAAGTCAGGCGACCGCTACATGGTTCGGGTCAAGAACAATGTCAGCACGGACGACGAGATCTTACGACATTTGATGGGTTAAAATCCTGCCCGACCTTTTTGGGTTTGGGCAGGCTGACGCAAGTTTCAAAGGGAATAATCAGCGCATGGCTACGAAGAAAACACCTGTGACCGATGATGCGGCGTTGCCGTCGTTTGAAGACGGCGGCGACCTCGACCAGGCTATCGGCGATCTGCGTGGCGTCCTCAAGACGGATGCGGAAGGCTCGCTCTCCGATTTTGGCGACTTCGGCGATTTCGGAAGTACGGACGAGGTTTCTACGGATACCGACCTTTCCGCCTTCGGTGGCGGAGCGGCCGATTTTGCGATGGACGATTTTGCCGCCGCCCCGCAGGTTGTGGGCGTAAAGGCACCGCTGGGCAGCGGCCTGTCCGAAAACATCGACCTGATCATGGATATCCCGATCGATGTCCAGATCGTTCTCGGCACCAGCCGAATGCTCGTCTCGGGGCTGATGAGCCTGGAGGAGGGCGCGACGATCGCACTCGACCGCAAGATCGGCGAGCCGGTCGAGATCATGGTGAATGGCCGCCGTATTGCGCGCGGTGAAATAACGGTTCTGGAAGACGACGATACGCGCTTCGGCGTAAAATTGATTGAAGTACTGAGTACGAAGAAAGCCTGATCCCTGTGGGGACGGAGAGGAAAGACCATGATGGACTTTGAAGATTTCGGTAACCCAATTGCGGGCAAGCCGTTGTCTCAGGCCGACAAGGCGGCCGCGGTGCTTCTTGCCATGGGCAAGGGCGTCGCCGGCAAGCTGCTGAAGTTTTTCACGCAGCACGAATTGCAGATGATCATTTCCTCGGCCCAGACCCTTCGCGTCATTCCTCCCGATGAACTTGCGCAGATCGTGGCCGAGTTCGAGGACCTGTTCACCGAAGGAACGGGTCTGATGGACAATGCCAAGGCAATCGAGAGCATTCTCGAAGAAGGTCTGACCCCTGAAGAAGTGGACAGCCTTCTCGGCCGCCGCGCAGCGTTCCAGGCCTATGAAGCATCGATCTGGGACCGCCTGCAGGAAGCAGAGCCGGAATTCGTCGGCAAGTTCCTGCTGCGCGAACATCCGCAGACCATTGCCTATATTCTCTCCATGCTGCCCTCGTCCTTCGGTGCCAAGGTTCTTTTGACCATTCCGGAAGAGCAGCGCGCCGATATCATGAACCGCACGGTGAACATGAAGGAGGTGAGCCCGACGGCCGCCCAGATCATCGAGAAGCGTGTGGTCAACCTCATCAACGAAATCGAAGCCGAGCGCAATGCCGGCGGTTCCACGAAGGTTGCCGACCTGATGAACGAACTGGACAAGCCGCAGGTCGATACGTTGCTCAGCTCGCTCGAGACGCTCAGCAAGGAAGCCGCAAACAAGGTCAAGCCGAAGATCTTCCTCTTCGACGACCTCATGTTCATGCCGCAGCGCAGCCGTGTCATGCTGCTGAACGATGTGTCGGCCGATGTTCTGACGATGGCGCTGCGCGGCGCCACGATGGAAATCAAGGAATGTGTGCTTTCCAGCATCAGTCCGCGCCAGCGCCGCATGATCGAATCGGACCTTGCGGTGCCGCAGGCCTCGATCAACACCCGCGAAGTGGCGATTGCCCGCCGTGCCGTTGCGCAGGAGGCGATCCGGCTGGCCAATTCCGGCCAGATCCAGCTGAAGGACGCTGCCGCGGAAGAACAATCGGCTGCGGCCTGAGTGGAAGCCGGTTGATAACCGGCCCATCTGCTGCAGGCGGCCATTGCGGTGGCCAGCCCCCGGCGCTAGTTTCGGGACGACGGCCTGCCGGGATCGGCGGGCCTTTTTTTATCCCGGGAACGTGCCTTGGCAGACGATCAGGACAAGGACAGTAAAACAGAAGCCCCAACGGAGAAAAAACTCCGTGATGCGGCGGAAAAGGGCAATCTGCCCTTTTCCCGTGAAGTGCCGATCTTCGCGTCGTCACTGGCCTTTTACTGTTATCTCGTTTTCTTTCTGCCCGACGGTGCCAGCCGCATCGGCGAGACGCTGAAGGACCTGTTCGGCCAGCCCGAACAATGGGACCTCAGCACCAGGCCAGACGCCCTGTCGCTTTTGTACTTCCTCGGCACGTCCATGGCCTATCTGCTCATGCCGGCCATGATCATGTTCATCGTCTTCGGCCTCGCCTCTTCGTTTTTCCAGAACCTGCCGTCGCCGGTGCTGGAACGGGTGCGCCCGCAATGGTCCCGCGTATCGCCCGCCAAGGGTTTCACGCGCATCTATAGCAAGCAGGGTTTCGTGGAATTCGGAAAGTCCGTTTTCAAGATCATGATCGTCTCGACCATCATGTTCTTCGCTCTGCGCGGCGAGTTCTACAGCCTCATCGATCTGATGTTTTCCGATCCGCAGGTTATTTTTGTCCGGGTCGTCGAGATCGTCAAAAAGATGATGATCGTAATCCTGCTTTCGACCGCATTGCTCGCCGCCGTGGACGTTTTATGGACGCGCCATCACTGGTTCACCCAGCTGAAAATGACGAAGCATGAGGTGAAGGAAGAATACAAGCAGTCGCAGGGCGACCCGGTCGTCAAATCCCGTCAGCGATCGATTGCCCGCGACCGTGCCCGCCGCCGTATGATCAACAACGTGCCTCGCGCGACCCTCGTCATCGCCAACCCGACACACTTTGCGGTGGCGCTGCGTTACGTGCGTGAAGAAAGCGACGCGCCTGTTGTCGTTGCCAAGGGCCAGGACCTTATCGCATTGAAAATCCGCGAGATTGCGGAAGAAAATAATATCCCCGTTTTTGAGGACCCACCGCTTGCGCGCTCCATGTTTGCGCAAGTCTCGATCGATAGTGTGATTCCACCAGCCTTTTATAAGGCTGTGGCTGAGCTTGTTCATCGGGTTTACGCCATGAAGTCATCGAAAATACGGGTTCAATAAGACCAATGAAAAAATCCGCCTATTCTGAACAGCGGGAAATGATCGTCGCAGAGGCGATCAACCCGATCGCTACAGAACTACGATTGCTAGACCCGGCCGACCTGATTTCGCTGCTCAGATTCGAGTGCTACGGCAGCATTGCCGATCTCGTGTCATCGGCTGCGGAGCTTTATTATCATCCCGGTACGATCAATTTCGGCGCCGGCGGCGAATATAAACTCGAATGGGAAGGCGCGCCGGAGATTGTTCTCGATCTCGAAATCAAACCGATCGGCGCCACGGTCTATGCACAATTGATCTTGGCCAATGAACATGCGGCGGTCGAAATCAATCATGTGTCGTTTCAGAACCCTTCGGAAAATCCCGACGAAAACACCGAGTTCCTCCGCCATAGCCTGATGGCCGCCCGATTCGTTTCGACCCACCAGGGCGAAGCGGCCTGAACCATCCGCCGAATATCCAGCCGATGACCGGTTGCGACTGCCGAAACGGCGGTCGCGACGGTTTTGCCTGATCGCTTTTTCACCCGACCTTGCCCGAAGCCTGCCACCGCGCGCAAAACCGTTATGGGAAAGCGAGGAACGCCTTGCAAATCAGCGTTGTTGTTTGGTACCTATCGAATTAACGATTTGTTAACGAACGGCAGGTCGCGGTGGATCATTTCAACCACCGCCGATGCGCATGATGCCTCTGCTCGTTTCCGGCGCAGCGCCGGATTATTTCTTACATTTTGAATTGGGTGGAACCCATGACCAGCATTATGACCAATGCGGCGGCAATGGCCGCGCTGCAAACCTTGCGCATGATCGACAAGAACCTCGAGACCACGCAGGCGCGCGTCTCCTCCGGTTACCGCGTCGAGACGGCAGCGGATAACGCGGCCTATTGGTCTATCTCCACGACCATGCGCTCGGACAATGCGGCGCTTTCGGCCGTTCAGGACGCACTTGGTCTCGGCGCCGCCAAGGTCGACACCGCCTTCGAAGCCGTGGAAAGTGCTATTGAGACGGTCAAATCGCTGAAGGCGAAGCTGGTTGCCGCCTATGGCGTGGGCAGCAACCGCACGAAGATCCAGGAAGAAATCAAGCAGCTTCAGGATCAGCTGAAGAGCATCTCCGAATCGGCGTCTTTCTCCGGCGAAAACTGGCTCCAGGCGAAGATCGGCGACGGCAAGACGCCGCCCGCGGAAGAGCCGGTCATCAAGAAGATCGTCGCTTCATTTACCCGCACCGCCGCAGGCGCAGTCGGGGTGACGACGGTCGATTATTCACTCGATTCGAGCACGGTGCTTTTCGATCTGAGCGGCGGCAAGTTCGGCATTCTCGACACTGAAGCGCGATTCCTGCGCAAGAACGAGACGATCGTGACGATGCGCACGACCGATACGCCCGCGGCACCCGCCGCTCCCACCGTCACCGACAAGGATTATGTCGTTCCGACGCTGAAGGATAGCGAAGTGGCGGCACTGGCAGGTTTTTCCGTGAAGGCGACCGGCATCTATACCAATGCCGCCAATACGGAGGGTTATTTGAAGATCGGTGATGGTGTGTGGGTAAAGCTCACCTCCACCGATCCGGCAGCGGCAGGCGCTCCGGCGACCGACAGCACGACCCCCGTCGCGACCACGACATCGCCGAGCACCAACTGGTATTACGATGTCACTGCGGCAATTGACCCCGACACTCGTAAACTCGGAATCTCCGTCTCCACGCTCGACATCAACAAGCTCACCGATCTCGCCCAGAAAATGGGAACCATGACGGGAGAGCAATATACCGAAGCCGACGTGCTGGATGCGATGATGTCCTTTGTCGACGGCCAGCTCGAAGCGATGACGAGCGCGGCGTCCAGCCTGGGCTCGCTGCAGAGCCGTATCGACATGCAGGAGAACTTCGTGTCGAGCCTGATGGACGTGATCGACAAGGGCATCGGTCGTCTTGTCGATGCTGACATGAACGAGGAATCGACCAAGCTGAAGGCGCTCCAGACACAGCAGCAGCTCGGTATCCAGTCACTCTCCATCGCCAACGCCAACGCGGAAAATATTCTCCAGCTCTTCAAGTAATGGAGCTTCCTCGCATGGGCATGCGCGGAAACGTGGCGCAGACGTGCTGAACAGTTCCGCCTTCATCCTCGCACAAGTTTGAACACCTAACGTCGGGGCAATATGGGGCGGATCGCATGGCGCGGTCCTCCGGCAATCATGGAAGAGACGGGCAGGGTAGCAAGGATGACGGTGGTGCCGCCAAACGGCTTAGAGCATTTCAAGGAAAAGCGGACCCCGGTTTTCCGCCCGGAAATGCGACGGAACGTTCCAGATCGCAGGCAGCGAAACATGTCTCGTCCCCTGTTTTGCCGGGGGCGTGCATGACCACCTCCATCGCAAGATATCTGAAGGACTTCGGTGACGCTCAGCCGGCAGGACTGGCCTTCGTCGATCCCCTGGCGGATACCGATGGCGTTTCGCCATTTGCCGACGCTGCATCCGGTTTCGATGAATTCGAATCCGTCGACGTGGAGAGTGAAAGGCAGGCCGCTTACGCCCGTGGCCATGAGGATGCGACACGCGAAATCACCGAAAAGATGCAGGCGGAACGCGACGAGCTGCTGGCCGCCCATTCGGCTGAGCTGGAGGCGCTGCGATCCGCCTATCTCGAGGAAATCGCGGTCTTTCTGTCGCGCGGGCTGCGAGAGGGCATTGATGCGATTGCCGCCACCCTCAGCGAACAGACCGCCGCAATCCTTGCTCCGGTTTTGACGGAAGAACTGTCGCTTAAAGCCGTCTCGGCGCTGGCGGATGTGGTGCGCGCTTCCATGCCGGATGGTGACGCCGTCACGCTTGTCGTGAAAGGTCCGAAGGATTTGTTCGAACAGTTGAAGACCCAGCCCGGCTTTGAAGAAGAGACGATGAAGTTTACCGAGACCGCCGATATCGATCTTTCAGTCGAGCTGGGTGAGAGCGTCTTCGTGACGCGCATGTCCGCCTGGGCCTCCAGTCTTCGCAAGGTGATGAAATGAGTGAAGGCGAAAACCATCACCACGGCAAAAACGAGATCATCATCGTCAAGCGCCATAAAGGTGGCCACGATGGTGCGCATGGTGGTGCGTGGAAGATCGCCTACGCCGACTTCATGACGGCGATGATGGCGTTCTTCCTCGTCATGTGGCTGGTCAATGCCGCCAATGAGGAAACCAAGGCCTCGGTCGCGAGCTATTTCAATCCGATAAAACTGTCCGATGAGAAACCCTCGTCCAAGGGGCTGGAAAAGCCCGTGGACAAGGAAGAGGGCGTCCAGAAAAAGGACCAGTCCAACATTCAGGCAGAGAAAGTGACCAAGGGATCCGCCGCGGCGACGGGCGAAGACCTGACGTCCCAGACAGGTGAACAGTCGAATTTCTCCGAAGCGGACTTTTTCGAAAATCCCTATTCCGTGCTGGCGGAAATCGCCCAGCAGGTCGGGCAGCAGGCCAATGTCAGCGCCAAGGGTGAGGGCGGTGCTGCCGATTCCGGTCCTGCAACCGGCGCAAGCGGCGGCGAGGCCTATCGCGATCCCTTCGATCCTGATTTCTGGACGCAGCAGGTGAAAATCACCCGCGCCGATCAGCAACAAAAACCGGTTGAGCAGCAGGCCGCCGAAAACAAGCAGGAGAATGCTGCCGAAAGCGCTCAGGCCGCTGCGGTTAAATCGTCTCAGGCGCCGGAAGACAAGGCGCAAGACGGCAAGCCCATGGACGTCGCCGCGGTTGTGCCACAGCAACGGCCGGATGCCGCCGAGCAGGCAGCGCTTGTACGGCCCAGGCCCGACCAGCAGCAAGAGGCGAAGGATGTTCAGCAAAAGGCGAGCGATGCTGATTGGGAAAAGGCCGATACGCTGCGCGAAGAAATCGAGAAACAGATATCCGGCATAACCGGCAGGCTCTCGGAAGGGCTGGTCGTGACGCCTGCGGAAGGCGGATTGCTGCTGACCATTTCCGACCAGACGGAAACACCGATGTTCAATATCGGATCGGCCGTTCCCCGGCGCGAAATGGTTCTCGCCATGGAAAAGATCGGCAAACTGCTTCAGGAGCGCGGTGGCAGCGTGGTAATTCGCGGCCATACGGATGGGCGGCAGTTCAAGGGCGAGGCCAACGACAATTGGCGGCTCTCCATGGACCGCGCGCACAGCGCCTATTACATGCTGGTGCGCGGCGGCCTGTCGGAAGAGCGGGTGAAGCAGGTTTCTGGGTTTGCGGACCGCAGATTGCAGGTCCCGGCAGATCCCCTGGCGGATGCCAACCGCCGTATCGAAATCCTGCTTGAGGCTGATCGGGGGTGAGTGTGACGAAAACCTCGAAACGCTGGCTTCTTCTTGCGGCGACGCTTTGTGGTCTCGGTGCCGGACCATTCAAGGCGTTTTCGCAGTCGCAAGACAATCTCATGCCCTATTCCATGCTGCGCTCCCTGCAATTCGTGCAGGATTCGGTTGCCAAGGGAGACCATTCGGCAACGGAAATGCAGCGGTTCCTGCTCCAGACCATAGATGAGCGGCTGAAAAGCGCGCCTTCGGCGATCTTCAAGGATCCACGCAATGTCGATGCGGCGCTGATTTATGCGATGAGCGGCGGCAATCCCGCCACGCTTGAATTGCTGGTCGCGCGCGATGTGGACGGCAATTTCGACAGCCGCGTCGCCGATATCCTGCGTAAGTATCTGTCAGGCAAGGGGACGCTGGTGGCGCAGAGCATCGCGGCAATGGTGCCTGAATATCGCGGCACCCGGATAGGCGCTTATCTGGCGCTGATCGGTGGCAATGTGACGATCCCGCGCGATCCTCTGGCCGCGCTCGGCTTTTACGACATTGCCCGGCTTGAAGCGCCAGGGACAATCGTTGAGGAGGCGGCATTGCGCCGCTCGCTCGCCATTGCGGTTGAAGACGGCGATGCAAAACGCGGCGTCGAATACGCACAGCGTTACGCGCGGCGGTTCCTGCATTCGCCCTATGCAAGCCAGTTCGCGGATCTTCTGGTCTCGCTGGTGGTCAAACGCTCTGATTCCCTCGGCGAAGACGCGATAGTGGAGACCTTCGCGATGATGGATGCGGAAAGGCAGAAGGAAGCCTATCTGCGTCTTTCGCGTCTTGCGGCGATCAGCGGCAAGGATTCGCTGGCCCGCATGGCGGCGCTTAAAGCGAAGACGCTGTCGTCCGCCGCGCCGGATCAACCGGAAGCGCAGGCCAATCTCTACGAAAGCCTTTCCAACATTGGAACACCCGATGTGGTGAGCGCGATCGAGACGATCGGACAAATTCCCGAAACGCAGCTTTCGGACCGGGACAGGGCCCTCAGAGATGCCGCAAGGGCGATCGCCGAACAGGTGGTTCGTCCTCCCTCGCTATCAGGTGCTGATGTCGACGCGGCGGCGCAGGGCGTCAGGCAGAACGCAGCCAAAAATGATGCGGTGGCTGGCGGGGAAAAAAGCATATGGCGGGTTGAAACCCACAAGGCCGACGATGGCGGTGAGAATGTCCGGCAGCTCGTGACAAGCGGCCGCAGCAAGCTCGATGAAATCGACAGCCTGTTGAAGAAAGGCGAGGGGGCACCATGATCGACGCAACCATCAATGCGCTAACGAATGCGCCACCGTCCGATCCGCGCGCAGGCAGTGCTGCCGCACGTGACGAGGCGAGAGGCGGCAGCTTTGGCGATGCCCTTTCCACGGTTCGTGACGAGCGACCGCCGCAGGCGCCGCATTCGCGGTCGGACGATTCTGGTTCAGCCGGGCAACAGCACGGACAGGCCGACGGCGAGGGGGAAAAGATGGACGTTCCGGTCAAACGGCCTGCAGCCTTCCTGAATATCATCGTCAACGAGCATGCCGGGGACGGTCGAGTTCACGACACAGCTGCCGAGTTCCAGAACGCGGTCAAATCCTCGCGGGCACAATTGGGGGACGGCAAGCCTGGCAAGAAGCTCAAGGATGAGGCGGATAAGGATGCCGAGGCGATAACGGATACTCTCGATCCGAAGCTCGCCGAACTGCAGCTGGTTACGGCCAGCGCCGGGGCAATGGCCACCGCCAAGACGCCGCTGGAAGAAATTGCGCAGGCAATTGCCGGCAAGACCGACACGGTCAAGTCCGACAGGGCTGAACCTGTCCGCAGCAAGGCTGAACATCCGGCCAAGGACATGCCGACTGGGGTTGCAGCTGCCAATGATGCGGCGGGTTCGGCTTTGGAAAACGAAGGCGATGCCTCATCATTCCGCTTCGCGTCTCCGCGTTCGGGTGCAGCCCGCGCTCTCGATATGAGCACGGTTCAGCGCGAAGGCCGCGTGGAGTTCGACACGCGGGAAAGCAGCGGCAAGGCGGCCGATACCGTAACGGTTCTCGATTCCCGGCGCTTCATCGGTCTGGCGCCCTCCTCCAATGCCTCGGCTCTGACCGGCCTGATCGCCAATGATCCGGAATGGGTCAGCGCCATGCAGCCCGGTTCGGCGCTGTCCAACGCAGCCGCCCAGAGCAGCACCGGCAAGGTCGTGCATACGCTGAAGCTGCATATGACGCCGATCGAGCTTGGATCGGTGACGATGTCACTGCGTCTTGCCGGTGACGAACTCGCCGTGCACATGACTGTGGAGAGCGTCGCGGCCTATAAAAAGCTCCAGGAGGACAGCAAGAGCATCCTTGATGGCCTCAAGGCGCAGGGTCTGACGGTCGATAACATCACGATCAGCATCGCTTCTTCCGATAAGAGTGACCAAACGGGCACACAAGCCAACAATCAGCAAAATCAGCAGGCGCAGCAGCAGGGCCAGCAGGCGGCTACGGGCCGCAACCGTGACGAGTCCGGTGCACGAGGCGGCCGGCAAGGCAATGGCGATAATTTGGGGGTGCATAATGAAGGCATGGACGGCGCTCTTGGCTCTGCCCGCACTTCTGCTGACAATGGCGTCTATCTCTGAAAACGCATCGGCCTCGGCAACGTCAGGCGTGTGTGAAAGAGAGATCCAGTCTGCGGCGCGCAAATACGGCGTGCCGGAGGGAATTCTCTATTCAGTGGGCCTGACGGAGACTGGCCGCAAGGGGCGGCTCGACCCCAACGCCATGAATATCGAAGGAAAACCGGTATTTGCGGCCTCTACCGAAGAGGCCTTGATGACTTTTGAGGCTGCCAAACGCAATGGCGCCAAGCTGATCGACCTTGGATGCATGCAGATAAATCATTATTTCCACGGCGAAAATTTCACATCTGCGCGCGAAATGTTCGATCCGCGTCGCAATGTCGAATATGCCGCCATGTTCCTGCGTAACCTCCACAACAGACACGAGACTTGGACGATGGCGGTTGCCCGCTATCACGCAGGGCCCAATAATGACCCGGCCCAGAAGAAATATGTCTGCCGGGTCATCGCCAATCTGGTGGCGACGGGCTACGGGAAATGGACGCCCAACGCTAAAAATTTCTGCGAAGGATAACAACCTGAAATTGCTTTATCAGGGGTTGGGACTCGTTATCGGAAATGTGGCGAGACAAAGCCCGAAAAAAGGCGTTTCAAGCGTTTTTTAGCGATTTCGGAAATTTTTACACAAAAATTTTGTGCCATATATGGTTAATACCCACTATATATAGATCAAATCGGCACAAAATGGTTAATCAATTATTAATAACTATCGATGATTTCCTACAGTTGTCGCTGAATCCCCCGATTCGTACCAATGCCTCATTGGAAAACACCACACTGATTCGGAGGCGGACGAATGATCGTAGTGGTTGATGAGCGCGAGCTCGTTAAAGACGGCTATACATCTCTATTTGGGCGTGAGGGCATTCCCTCGACCGGGTTCGATCCGGTCGAATTCGGGGAATGGGTCTCGACGGCGGCGGAAAGCGATCTTGCGGCTGTGGAAGCCTTCCTGATCGGCCAGGGCGACCGGAGCTTCTCCTTGCCAAAGGCGATCAGGGATCGCACGACGGCGCCTGTCATCGCGGTGAGCGACCAGCCCTCGCTGGAAGCGACACTCGCGCTGTTCGACAGCGGCGTCGATGATGTCGTGCGCAAGCCCGTTCACCCTCGGGAAATCCTCGCACGTGCGGCGGCTATTCGCCGCCGGCTGCAGGTCATTTCGAATTTCACCGACGCCGGTCCGATCCGGGTCTTCTCCGATGGACGCGACCCGGAAGTGGGCGGCGAGGTATTTCCCCTGCCGCGCCGCGAGCGCCGCATTCTTGAATATTTGATCGCCAATCGCGGACGCCGCGTTTCCAAGGCGCAGATTTTCAATGCCATCTACGGCATCTTCGATGATGACGTCGAAGAAAACGTCGTCGAAAGCCACATCAGCAAGCTGCGCAAGAAGCTGCGCAAGAAACTTGGCTACGACCCGGTCGATTCCAAGCGGTTCCTCGGCTACAGCATTGATTGGCAATGATTTTCATTGACCCGCGTGGTCTTTTTCAAACGCGGTATTTCAGACAGCTTCACGCAAGCCAAACGCTTTACCTTCTCCTTGAAAGATGACCACGAGGGTTTTTGAATGAGTATTTTCGGCACTATGCGAACCGGCGTGTCCGGCATGAATGCACAGGCGAACAAGCTGGGCACCGTTGGCGACAACATCGCCAACGCAAGCACCACCGGTTACAAGCGTGCATCGACGTCGTTCTCGTCGCTCGTTCTGCCCTCCTCGTCGGGCAGCTACGCTTCCGGCGGTGTGCAGTCCAACGTTCGCTACAGCATTTCGGAGCAGGGCAACCTCTCCTACACCACCTCGGGTACTGACCTTGCCATTCAGGGCAACGGTTTCTTCGTTGTCCAGGATGGTGCAGGCACGCCTTATCTCACCCGTGCCGGCTCTTTCGTGAAAAACTCGGAAGGCTATCTGGAAAACGCCGCTGGCTTCCAGCTGATGGGTTACCCCTACGGTTCCAACCCGCCGGCTGCCGTCGTTAACGGCTTCACAGGTCTTGAAGCCATTAACGTCAACAATTTCGGCCTGACGGCATCGCCCTCCACGCAGGGCAGCTTCCCGGCCAACCTCAATCGTGACGATACGGCCGTAGCGGCGGCGTCGCTCCCCAGCACCAACTCCGCAACGGCGAAGTTCGGCAACAAGACTTCGCTGACCGCATTCGATAGCGGCGGCGCGAAGGTGCTCTACGACTTCTATTACACCAAGACTGGTGACAACACCTGGGAAGTGGCGGTCTACCGTCAGGATCAGTCGACCAATGGTGGCTTCCCCTATACGGCGACTGCGCCGGCATCCCTTGTGCAGGAAAGCGTCACGCTGACCTTCGATCCTGCGACCAACAAGCTGACGACTACGTCTCCCAAATCCATCACCATCGACGACAACAACAGCGGCGTGGCGCAGGCGATCAACATTGACCTGTCCGACATGACCCAGTTTTCGTCGAAGTTCACGCCCGGCACGGCGATCCTGAACGGTAACGGTCCGAGCCAGATCAAGGATGTCGAAATCGGCAAGGATGGCGTAGTGACGGCAGTTTACCAGGATGGCGGCCGCCGCAACATTTACCAGCTGGCGCTGGCCACCGTGCCGAGCGTCGACAACCTGAGCCCGCAGAACGGCAACGTTTATCTTCCGAGCAACGAGTCCGGTGTCGTTACCATCGGCTTCCCGCAATCGGGCAGCTTTGGTTACGTCCAGAAGGGCGCGCTGGAAGGCTCGAACGTCGATATCGCCAGCGAACTCACCGACATGATTGAATCCCAGCGCATCTATACCGCGAATTCGAAGGTCTTCCAGACTGGATCGGATTTGATGGACGTCCTGATCAATCTGAAGAGATAGTAATTCCTACGGGGACAGATGAATGTCGCTCACGTCAGCAATGAATACTGCGCAGTCGATTTTCAATAATACAGGTAAGCAGACGGACGTTACCTCGAAAAACATTGCCAATGTCGGCAATGCGAACTACGTCAAGCGAACCGCCATTCTCGGCACGACCATGGCCGGAGCGAGTATCGTCTCCAATGGCCGTGCCCAGAATGAAAGTCTTCTCAGGCAGACGATTTCCAGCGCCTCGCTGGCCACCGGGCAGAACACTGTTCTGACCGGTCTCGAGGAGATGAAGAGCATTTTCGGCGGCAACGACTACGAGAGCGCGCCGTCCACCTACATGAAGGAACTGCTCAAGAGCCTTAGCGGCTATGCCGCCAAGCCGAGCAATGCTGCTCTTGCCGCAACGGCCGTGACTTCCGCCGCGGATGTCGCCAGCTCATTGAACAAGGCGTCTGCCGAATTGCAGGCGATGCGTCTGCGTGCCGACAAAGAAATCTCCCTTCAGGTCGACAAGCTGAACGGCCTGCTCGCGAAATTCGAGGAAGCCAATAACGAGGTCAAGGCGCAGACAGCGATCGGCGGCGATCCGAGTGACGCACTCGATCAGCGCGAGACCTTGCTGAAGGACATCTCGTCCATCATCGGCATCAATGTCGTCAACCGCCCGAATAATGACGTCGCGCTTTACACGACCGACGGCGCCACGCTGTTCGAGATCGTACCGCGTCCGGTAACCTTCAAGGCGCAGCCGGGCTACGACGCGACGACCACCGGCAACGCGATTTATGTGGACGGTGTGGCGCTCAAGGCCGGCAGCGGCAGCAACACGACGGCGGAAGGATCGCTTCAGGGTTTGATGCAGGTTCGCGATGAACTTGCGCCGACCATGCAGAGCCAGCTCGACGAAATCGCGCGCGGCCTGATCACGATGTTTGCGGAAAAGCCGATTACCCAGCCGGCGCCGCCTGCGACGCCTCTGACGGCGAAGCCCGGCCTTTTCACCTGGTCGACGGCAACCGCAACGAGCGAGATTCCTCCCGCCGGCGTCGTCGTCCCGGGGCTCGCTGCGACCATTACCGTCAACTCCGCGTTAATTATTTCGCAAGGTGGCAATCCGGAATTGTTGCGCGACGGCGGCATCAACGGTACCGCTTATATAGTCAATCCCGCAGCTACGGGCGGAACCGGGTTTTCCGCTCTGATCGACAGCTATGTGACCGCATTCGACGCGCCCATGAATTTCGCCGCGTCGACACGTATCGATACGAATACCAGCATCCTGAAATACGGCACCAACTCGATGGGTTGGCTCGAACAGGAACGGTCCGGTGCGACTTCGGCAAACGAAGCGAAAAGCGCGCTTTATGAGCGCTCTGCGACATCCTATTCGAACAATACGGCGGTTAGCCTGGACGAGGAGCTGTCGCTGCTCATGGATATCGAGCAGTCTTACAAGGCGGCCACGAAACTGGTGACGACCGTTGATGAAATGCTCAAGTCCTTGATGGACATGGTGAGGTAAAGGATGAAAACGTCATTCATTTCATCGCTGGCGATGCAGAACAGCATGCGCAGCACCATCCTCAAGGCTCAGCTTGAGATGACGAATCTCAATACCGAGCTGACAACGGGCAAGCACGCGGATCTTGGTGTGACGCTGGGTGCCAATACGGCCCGCAGCCTCGATCTCAACAGGGACGTGGAGCGGATTTCCTCGCTCGTCACGGTCAACTCCTTCGCCACACAGCGTCTTGAATCGTCGCAGACCGCATTGGACGGCATGGCAAAGGCCGCCCAGGAAATCCTCAATGTTCTGGTGCCGAATACGAGTAGCGAGCAGCCCACGCTTGCCACCGTCAACCAGAAAATCACGATCGCCTTCAACAATTTCACCAGCTTTGCCAACACGGCCGTGGATGGTGAGTATCTGTTTTCCGGTACGAATACGGATGTGAAGCCGGTCCAGGACTATTTCGCCGACGGTTCGCCGTTGAAAGCCGCCTATGACGCCGAACTGAACCATTTCATGGCGACACAGACGCCGGCCGTGGGGAGTATCTCGGACCTGTCCAAAGATCAGGTCAACGCCTTCATGACGCATATGGAAGGCGTATTCAACGGTACGACGACCGTAACCAACCCGCCACACAGCAGTCTCGCTGTGGGACAGAATGTCGATTTCTGGACGAGGTTCGGTTCCAACGCCAGCGATACCAACATGACGAGCCGGATCAGCCAGAACGAAGTGGTCGAAACGTCGACCAACAGCAATTCGCAGGGCATGCGTTACTTCGCGATGACGGCAATCACGGCGATGACCTTCCTCAAGGACAATGTTTCGAGCACGGTCCGCGAGGCGGTCGCCACCCAGTCGGTGACGACTATCGGCAAGGCGATCAGTGGGCTGAACCAGCAGGCAAGCAGTCTTGGCCTTTCGCAGGAGCGCGTCAAAAAGTCGAATGACTCTCTGGCTGCCCAGAAGAAGATCATCGAAACACATCTGTTGGATATCGAGGGGATCGATACCTACGAGGCGAAGACCCGTCTCGATCTGCTGCAGCAGCAGATTGAGATCGCATACAGCCTCACGTCGCGTCTGCAAAAAATGAGTCTGGTGAACTACCTCTGATGAACAGGGGTGGCGGCAGATAAAGGATACATGAATGTACCAGTTTTCCTACGCCGAAATCATGGAGGATGGTGTCGCCAACGCGAAAGACCGCGAGCGACAGGCGTTGACCAAATCGATCGAACTGCTTGCGGAGGCGAAGGACTCCTCTTCTCAGCGGCACACGATCGAAGCGCTTTTTTACACTCGACGGGTCTGGATCCGCTTCATTGAGGATCTCAAGCAGCCGGATAATCAACTGGCCATGGAACTGAGGGCCAATCTGATTTCGATCGCGATCTGGATACTGAAAGAGTGCGAACTGATCCGGAAACGTCAGTCGACGAATTTCCAGGGCATAATTGACGTGACAACCATCATCAGGGATGGACTGAAATGAAAAGTACACTTCGAATTTCGCTGAAGTCGGGCGAAAAGATTTTCATCAACGGCGCAGTTCTGCGTGTGGATCGCAAGGTGGCGCTGGAATTCCTGAACGATGTCACGTTCCTGCTCGAGAACCACGTATTGCAGCCCGACCAGGCTACCACCCCGCTGAGACAGCTTTATTTCATCGCGCAGATGATTCTCATCAATCCGGAGGGGCGGGAACAGTCCACCAACATGTTCCGCAAGTCCGTGAGCATGCTCTTGAATTGCTTCCAGCATGACGAGGTCCTGGCGGAGCTCAAGCGCATCGACGGGCTGGTTGCCTCCGGCAAGGCTTTCGAAGCGCTGAAGGCCATCCGCGGCCTTTACCCGATCGAGGAGAAAATCCTCAACAATCAGGAAATGACCCCTGCAACGATCGAACAGATTCGCAAGGAGATCGCACCATGGCGGTAGATGCAGTCAATGCGGCGGCGGCAAACCCCTGGGCGAATGCCGGGGCGAGCAGCAACGACAAGAACGCGGCCTCGCTGAACTATGACAGCTTCCTGAAGCTCCTCATCGCCCAGATGAAGAACCAGGATCCGACCAGCCCGATGGATGCTGGTCAGCAGATGTCGCAGCTTGCAAGCTTTTCGCAGGTCGAGCAGACCATCAAGACGAACACCCATCTGAAGAGCATGCTGCAGGCCGAAGCACTGACCCGTGCGTCGGATCTGGTCGGCAAGACGGTAAAGAGTGCCGACGATACCGTCACGGGCGTGGTGAAGGAAGTCGAAGTCTATTCAGACGGCGTCGTTGCCATCACCGAAGCTGGTGACAAGGTGCTGCTGCAGGCCGGTGTGACCTTCTCCAACGGCCCGATCACGGATAAATCTGATAGTGGAACCGATTCGGATACGCCAGCTGGTTCCTGATATTGATAAGGCGGTATAATGCCGCCTTTCTGGAACGAGGGATGCGACGATGAACGAGGCCGATGCGCTTGATATCATGCAGGCGGCAGTGTGGACGGTTCTCGTCGCGGCCGGTCCTGCGGTTCTCGCCGCCATGATCGTCGGTGTCGCCATCGCCTTCATTCAGGCCCTGACGCAGGTTCAGGAAATGACGCTGACCTTTGTTCCCAAGATCGTCACGATCATGATTGTCCTCGGCGTTGCCGCCCCCTTTGTGGGCGCGCAGATAGCGCTTTTTTCCAATCTCGTCTTTTCACGCGTGCAATCGGGCTTCTGATATCGATCCGGCCAGGATGCCATCCTCGCGCAAGCTTCGGCGGCTAGGGATAGGTTGAAGCATCGGGCCGAATTGCGTGAGCGATTTCGCGAAACGATGCCGCGGAACCGTGCGGCGGCTTTTCCGTCGCCCTTCTCATGAAGAGACAGGACGAAATTTATGGCGCAACCACCAGTCATTTCCTTGCCCAAGGTCAGTCCGAGCACGCGTGACATCGGCTTCGCACTGGGCATCGTGGCGATCCTCTGCGTTCTGTTCCTGCCCATTCCGGTCGTTCTGGTGGATATCGGCCTGGCGTTTTCCATCGCGCTTTCGGTCCTCATCCTCATGGTGGCGCTATGGATACAACGGCCGCTGGATTTCTCGTCATTCCCGACGGTGCTGCTGATCACGACCATGATCCGCCTGTCGCTGAACATCGCGACGACGCGCGTCATCCTCTCCCACGGCAATGAGGGTCCGACGGCGGCCGGCGGTGTAATCGCCGGCTTTTCCAGTCTCGTCATGTCAGGCGATTTCGTTATCGGTCTGATCGTCTTCCTGATCCTGATCACCGTCAACTTCATCGTCATCACCAAGGGTGCGACGCGTATCGCTGAAGTCGGCGCACGCTTTACCCTCGACGCCATTCCCGGCAAGCAGATGTCGATCGATGCGGACTTGTCCGCCGGCATCATCGATGAGAAGGAGGCGCAGCGCCGCCGCCGCGAGCTGGAAGAGGAAAGCTCTTTCTTCGGCTCGATGGACGGCGCCTCGAAATTCGTCCGCGGCGATGCGATTGCGGGCCTCATCATCACCGCCATCAACATTTTCGGCGGCATCATCATCGGTTATTTCCGGCACGGCATGCCGATCGGCGAAGCGGCCGATGTTTTCGTCAAGCTTTCCGTCGGTGACGGTATCGTCTCGCAGATTCCGGCCCTCATCGTATCGCTGGCAGCCGGCCTCCTCGTGTCGCGTGGCGGCACGGCGGGGTCCACGGATCAGGCGGTCGTCAATCAGCTCAGCGGTTATCCGCGTGCATTGATGGTTTCTGCCATGTTGATGGGCCTGCTTGCCATTATTCCGGGCCTGCCCTTCCTGCCTTTCATGTTCCTCGGTGGCATCATGGCGTTCGGCAGCTGGTATATTCCGCGCCAGGCTGAAGCCGAAAGCGCGCTTCGTCGCCAGGAGGAGGAGAGCAAGATTCTCCAGACGACAGAGGCGGAAAAAGACTCGGTCAAGCAGGTTCTGAAAACCGCCGAGATCGAACTGGCGCTCGGCAAACAGGTTTCGACCCGCCTTCTCGGCGCGCATCAGGAACTGGCTTTCCGCGTCGGCAAGATGCGCAAGAAATTCGCAACGCAATATGGTTTCGTCGTGCCGGAGATCAAGGTTTCCGACGACATCATGATCCCGGAGAAGGCCTATCAGATCCGCGTTCACGGCACGACCATCGCATCGAGCAATCTGCGCGTCGGAGATGTTCTCGTCGTGACAGGGGCAGGGCGCAAGCCAAGCATCCCGGGCGACGAAATCCGCGAACCCGCTTTCGGCATGCCGGCGGTATCGATCCTCGAAACCTTCACCGAGGATCTCAAGCGCGAAGGCTTCCATCCGATCGATAACGTCTCCGTTGTACTGACGCATCTGAGCGAAGTCATTCGCAACAATCTGCCGCAGCTTCTGTCCTACAAGGACGTCAAGATACTCATCGACAGGCTGGATCCCGAATATAAGAAGCTCGCCGACGAGATTTGTTCGTCGCACATGTCCTATTCCGGTCTGCAGGCCGTGCTGAAACTGCTGCTTGCCGAACGTGTGTCGATCCGCAACCTGCATCTCATTCTCGAAGCCGTCGCCGAACTTGCGCCGCATGTGCGCAAGACGGAACAGATCGTCGAACATGTGCGGGTGCGCATGTCGCAGCAGCTCTGCGGTGATCTGGCCGATAATGGCGTGCTTCGCGTCCTGCGTCTCGGTAACAAGTGGGACATGGTCTTCCATCAGGCGCTGAAGCGCGACCAGAAGGGCGAAATCGTCGAATTCGATATCGATCCCCGCCATCTCGAGGAGTTTTCCGAACAGGCGTCGAAAGTTATCCGTGAATTCATGGATCGCGGCCTGCCCTTTGTGCTTGTAACCTCACCGGAAACGCGGTCCTATGTGCGCATGATTATCGAGCGACTCTTCGCGACCCTGCCGGTTCTCTCGCATGTGGAACTTGCCAAGGGGCTGGAGATCAAGATCCTGGGCGCCATTTCATGATAACCGACCCGCAGGGAACCATTATCGCGTTGTTCCTTGCCATCTGCCGTATCGGCGCCTGTTTCATGACCATGCCGGGCTTTTCCAGCTCGCGCATTTCGCCGCAGATTCGCATGTTGCTGTGTGTGGCTGTGTCCATGGCCCTGTTGCCGGTGTTGTGGGATACGATCTATCCGAAAATTTCCGGCGCGAATCAGGGCACTGTCGTCGGCCTCATCGCCACGGAGATCGCGATCGGTGCGATGTACGGGCTGATCGCGCGCTTTTACACGCTTGGTTTTCAGTTCACCGGTGCCCTTATTGGCGCATCGGTCGGCCTCAGTGCGCCCGGCGGCGCCGATGTCATCGAAGACGCCCAGGAAAACCAGATATCCAACTTCATCACCTTCGGCGGACTGCTGGTGCTGTTCATGCTGGATTTTCACCACATCGTCCTCAAGGCTCTTGTGGATTCTTATACCGCCACGCCGGTCGGCGCGCTCATCAGCGGCCAGAAGATGCTGATTACGCTGACCGACACGCTGAGGGCGTCGTTTTCGATCATGCTTCGGCTTGCTAGCCCTTTCGTGATCTACGGTCTGATGTTCAACGTCGCGGTCGGCCTCATCAACAAGCTTGCACCGCAAATCCCCGTCTACTTCATATCGACGCCCTTTGTTCTCGCCGGTGGCATCTTCATGCTCTATCTGTCGGTCGCGGCCCTCATCCGCCAGTTCGTGGATGGCTTCGGCCCGGTCTTCATCGGCTTTTGATCGGGAGAAACGCGGTGGCCTCAGACAAGCGGTCGGAGAAACTCAAGCGTCTGGTCACGGTCCAGCGCCACATGGAAAAAATGGCCGAGGTCGAACTGGCCGACACCACCCGCACGCGAAGCGAGGTGGCGCAATCGATGGACAGCGTGCTGGAAGCCATGAGTTCGATGGAGCCGGTGCATCAGACATTCTCGAGGCATTATTCGGATCGTTACGGCCGTCTGGTCGTCAAGGACCGTCAGCTCTCCGGCGTGCAGCAATTGCAGGAAAACAGGGTGCTCAAAGAAAAAACCAAGGCCGACAGGCTGGAGGACAGGATGCACCTGGCCCGTGATCTCGAGGATCGTGAGGCCGACGACAATGCAATCTATGATTTGTTAGAAATTACGAATGCTTCCCGGACACCAGCCTCCAGCAAGGTTGGCGATTCATAGTCTGCTCCATTGTTGCATCGCGGGCGTTTTTTTGAGGACGCCTAAAGCGATGTTTCTTGATTGGGTGAACGTGCCGGTTCGTGCCGCGCGTTCGTCAGCTCGGGAGATCGGGACGTGGCGATATCGGTTATAAGTGATCTGGTGATGGATGTGGTGCGTGCTGCGGACCCCCAGGAAGTCCAGGTTGCCCAGGAGAAACTCAAGGCCAATAAGGCGGCTTTTGCCGCAACCAGCCTTGCAGATGCGGGCAAGGGCTTTGGCGCCGCGGTGGATATGCTGGATGGCGCCTCCTCGAAGGCGGGCCTTGGCAATACGAATATTCGCGCGGCGCGCACCGAAATTCCTGAAACATATCGCAAATATGAGGCCTCTGTCCTCCAGACCTTCGTAGCCAACATGCTGCCGAAAGACAGCGAGGAAGTTTACGGCAAAGGTAATGCCGGCGAAATCTGGAAGAGCATGATGGCCGAACAGTTTGCCGACACGATCTCCAGAAATGGCGGTGTCGGCATTGCAGAGCAGGCATACAAGGATGCGCTTCGGAAGGCCGAAAGCAAAGGCATAACCGACGTATCGATGAATGAAAAAGACCATAATGCTGCAATTCGGATGGTGGCGGAGTTCGAGCGGCAGGTCCTCGGCGTTTCCAATGATAAAACGGACGAGGCTTGAGAATGAAAAACCCTAACGAGGAGACAAGCATGGACCTTATGTCGAACGACCACCGTATCCAATCCGTTCTCGGCCGCCTTGAAATGATCATCGACCATGAGAACGACAATATCGGTAAGGACCCGCGGTTCGACTTCAAGGTCTCCAATGCCCATAAGAGCCGGTGCCTTTATGAGCTGACGATGCTGTTCCGGGATACCCCGCGCGAGGAAATCGCTGCCGGTTACATGGAGCAGGTCAAGGGCATCAAGTCCAAGCTCGCCACCAATGCCAGCCGCGTCGAGGCACATCTGAATGCAGTTCGTGCGGTCGCCGACCTCCTGAAGAACGCAATCCAGGAAGCCGACACGGATGGTACCTACTCCCAGGAACAGTTCATGTACGGCGCAGCCTCCTGATGTTGAAGCTTCTTCTCACCGGCGTCTGGGTTTGCGCCGTCACGCTCGGCGCGGTGTATTTCTCCGTCCAGATGGCGACGGCGCCCGCGCCGGATGAGGCGGGCGCAAAAAAGGCCAGCTTGCAACTGGTCAAGGGTGAAAGCATCACCATTCCCGTCATCAATGATGGCGGGGTAAACGGTTATTTCCTAAGCCGTATTTCGCTGCGCGTCGACAAGGACAAGATGGCGAAAATCGAGTTGCCGGCAACCCAGTTGATGACCGATGAGCTGTTCACGCTCCTGGCGGGTTCTTCCATGGTCAACATCGCCAATATCTCTACCTTCGATCCCGACGCCTTCAAGCAGCGCATCCGCGAGGGGCTGAACAAGAGGCTCGATGATGAGGTGGTCGAGGACGTGCTGATCGAGCAACTCGATTATCTGTCCAAAGCCGACATTCGTGAGCAGAATGGGAATGGAACACCCCGTTCCATCAAGATCGTCGAAGGTGAAAAAGCCGACGCCGGCAAGGAAGCGGCCGCCGCGCCAGGCCACTGATAGCGCCGCCCCGCTTCGTGCCTTCGGCATGGCCAGAGGCAAGGGACGGTCGCGTGATCCACGTGGTTAATCATTCCTTTGCGTGGGCCTTGGAATTCTATTGATTGCTTTCAGCGTAAATTCAACCAGCACATGTATAAACGGTCCATGAACCGCGAACCCGCAGAAACCTGCGCGTGACGGGCGGGGCTTGCATCGGGGGCTGGGTATGAACGTAACGACGGGTTTTGCACGACCGGGACAGCAGCGGGACATTTACGGGCTGCACTTCTGCGACCTCGACTGGAACGCAGCGCTGGAACATGTGAGCGACAGGGCTTCCGCCTCTGAGGGCCACACGTCGCTCTCATTTCTCACCCTTGAAAAGGCAAAGCTTTCACTCAAGGACATCGGCTATCGGCAGGTCCTCGAAAGCTGCCTGCTTTTCCCGCAGGGCAAGGCGTTGAACGCTGCCGCGCGGCGCGCACATGGTGAGCCTCTGCCGGTCGTGATCGATGGCGTTGCCTTTGTCATGGCGCTTCTCACCTATATGGCAGTACCGAAACGGATCGGCGTTGCGGGTGACGATGCAGCCCAGCTCGGTGTCGTTCTTGCCAAGCTGCGTAGCCATGCGCCCTGGCACGACTTCGTCATGCTGAGCGGCGAGACGTCCGGCGTGAAAGTGGATATGCTGCTGGCGGGAATGACGAAGGAAAATCAGGAGATGTGGCTGCATCGCACCGTCAACCGCGAGGACGCGCGAGTCGCCATCGCAGTCGGGCCGCTTTTCAAGATATTATCGTCCGAAGTGGCAGGCATGCCTGAAATCTTCCGCAGGCTGCATATGAGCTGGCTTTACAGCCTTTGCGCCGAACCCTGGCATATCGCCCTTGGCAAGGGCTGAGGCGAGTTCGGCGAAGGTCCGTTAACCATTTGTTTGCCACGATCCTTTAACCTCTCGTAAGGTTTTGACAGCTGTCCGTCCGCGGGCGGCGGCGAAGGTGGCAGACGGCTTCAGATGGTTGATCACAGTCCAGATATGACGGCGACCCGCCCGGAAGGGGATGAGATTGCCGCGCCCGCGTCGCAGTGGCGCAGGCATTGTCTTCGGCTTTTGACCGCCGGATGCGTCGCGGCCGCCACGGTAACCGGCGCAGCCCTGCCGCTGCTGCTCGTTGATTCCGGTTTTCGCGGCTATGTTTCGCAGGCGCAGATCGAGGTATCACAGACCGCTTATGATGCACCAGATGCGACCCGCTTTCTGGCGATGGCGCGGCGCACCCTGCTTTCACCTGGCGGGCTGGACCGGATCAGCAGCGATCTCAAGCTGAAGCCTGCCGATCTGGTCGGCGTTCGCAAACAGGGTGAATTTCACCTGCTTGTCGATCTTCTGACCGGCGCGGATGCGCGTCCGCTCTCCCCGCGTGAGGCGCTTAACAGCGCGGTCGGAGATGGGATTGGGCTTGAACTGTCGCCCGACGAGACGACGCTGATCGTGACTTCGAGGGCTGCGACGCCAGAAGCGGCCATGCGGCTTACCGACTATCTTTCGATGCGTATCATGGCGGACGGCAAGGCCGGCACCATGACGCCCGCTATGCGGGAGATGGAGCGGGCGCGGACAAGGATGGACGAGGCCGAGGCGGCGCTAAGCGGTTTCCAGATGCGCCATGGCGATGCGGTGACCGAGGTGCAGCAGCTCGAGCAGCAATTGCGTGACGTGAACGACAGAATCACCGCGGCGACCCGACAACAGCAGTCGCTGCAGGCGGATCTGGCGGCGGCTTTGGCCCTGAAACCCAACGATCTGTTCTCCAAACCGCTTCCCTCCGGCATCGCCTTTTCTGCACTCGAGGATATCAGGCAGAAACATGCCGCCGCCAGTATGGCGCTTTCCAGCATCTCGGTCGATTACGGCCCGAAACATCCCCGACACATCGCCGCCCGGAACGCGGTGGATGCCGTACAGGCACTCGCTGCTCCAGCATTGCGCCAACTGCTCGACGCACTGCGAGCGGACGAGAAGCGCCTCGCTGAGGAGATCGCCGATGCTGAAGCCGAGCAGAAAAAGAACCTTGATCGCCTGAATGGTCTCGGTGTTGCTCCGGGAGAGTTCTCCAGACTGCAGGGGGAGCTCGAAACGGCGAGAAACACTTATCTGGAGGCGAGCGAACGCCGCGATCTCTCCTCTGCTGCGACGCCTGCCCTCGAGACCCGCCTCGCGAAAAAGGCAGGCCCGGGAGAACTATCGCGTGATCTTGCCCAGGCCGCCATGATGGCGGGCGGCGGCGGCCTGATCGGATTGCTGGGCAGTCTCTATCTTCTGACGTATCGTCGCCATGACGAGGAAGAGCAGGATGCCTCCGCCTTCGAACCGGAATCGGCAATCCGGCTCCCCGAGGAGGAACCCGCGCAATTTTCGGAATTCGAGCCAATCGAACCGGCTGTGTTTGACGATCTGCAATCTCCTGATGCCGAAACGGCCGGCTTGGATGCTGGCCACGACGAGGAGAGCTTCGCCGATTATTACGGCGGTGCGGTTAACGACGATGAGCGCATGCCGCTCGACGAGCGTGTAAGGCAGGTTCTGATGGGCAACCGCACGGTCGGGATCGCCGGTCAGGCACCGTCCGCGTTGCCGCCGCTGCTGGCTGATGCGCTTGCCGGCCACGCCGATCATGCCCAGGCGGAAGCGGAGGAGCTGATGGAATTGCGACGGGAATTGGCGCTCCTGAGGGAGCGTCTCGTCGATTATGCCGACCACCAAGAAGACTACCGCAAAACCGCCTGAAAACGCCGCATTTTAGCTTGCATTCCTGCGACGGGGGCACCATACGGAGCCTACGTAACCCATGAGGAGCAGGACGCATGGCAGTTGTGATTGACGGGAAGGCGAAGGCGGCCTCGGTAACGGAGGCGGTCCGCGCATCGGCAGAAGCGCTTGAGGCGAAAAAGGGCGTCAAGCCCGGTCTCGCGGTCGTCATCGTCGGTAATGATCCGGCCAGCCACGCTTATGTGAACTCCAAGAGCAAGATGGCCAAGCAATGCGGGTTCAATTCCATCCAGCACACGCTGCCGGAGGAAACCACACAGGCTGACCTCCTGAAGCTGGTCGGCGAATTGAACGCCGATGCCTCCATCCACGGCATTCTGGTTCAGCTGCCGCTGCCGAAACATTTCAATTCAGACGAGATAATCCAGTCGATCCTGCCTGAGAAAGACGTGGATGGCCTGAGCGTGCTGAATGCCGGCAAGCTCGCGACCGGCGATCTTGCCACCGGTCTCATTTCCTGCACGCCCGCAGGCGCCATGCTTCTGGTGCGCGGCATTCACGGAGACGACCTTTCCGGCCTGAACGCCGTTGTCATCGGCCGCTCCAACCTGTTCGGCAAGCCCATGGGCCAGCTTCTGCTCAATGCCAACGCCACTGTGACGATGGCGCATTCGCGCACCAAGGATCTGGCCGGCATCTGCAAGACGGCGGATATTCTGGTGGCGGCGGTTGGCCGCGCGGCGATGGTGAAGGGTGACTGGGTGAAATCCGGCGCGACCGTCATCGACGTCGGCATCAACCGCATTCCCGCACCCGAAAAGGGTGAAGGCAAGTCGAAGCTGGTGGGCGACGTCGCCTATGATGAAGCAAGCGCCGTTGCCGCGGCCATCACCCCTGTTCCCGGTGGTGTCGGCCCGATGACGATCGCGATGCTGATGGCCAACACCGTCATCGCCGCTCATCGCGCCGAAGGCCTGGCGGCACCGAAGTTCTAGGCGGTTGAAACCGGCCGGCTACGCTTTCGGAGCCGGCCCCGTCGAGGCGCGCACTACCAGTTCCGCCTTCCAGAGTTCCTGATACGGCTCCGTCTGGTCGTTCTTGATACGATTGATCAGGCGCTGGCCCACGCGGACGCCTGCCGCTCTCAGCGACGAGCGCGTGGTGGTGAGCGGCACGGAAAAATTATCGGGTTTCAAAAGCGGCAGCACATCGTCATGGGCGATAAGGGAAATATCCTTGCCGGGCTTCAGGCCCCGCTGGTTGAGCGAGCGGATCGCGCCAAGTGCAAGCGCGGTACTGGCGCAGAGAATGGCGGTCGGTTTCTCCGGGCGTGAAAGCAGGGCCTCCATGCCGAGATAACCTTCCTCGTCGGTCATGCTGCCGTGTCTCTTATTGCTTGCATGCAAGGCCAGGCCGTTTGCCGCCAGCGCCTTTTCCACCCCGAGACAGCGCCGATAGGTGAAATCATAGCCTTCCGGACCGTTCAGCAGCCCGATGCGCGTATGGCCAAGCTGAAGCAGAAGCTGGGTCGCATCACGGAAGGCGCCTTCATTGTCCACGTCGAGGTAGGGATAATCCTCCTCCACGCCGATGGAGCGGCCATGCACGAGGAAGGGCAGGGAAAGCGACTGCATCATGGCGATGCGCGGATCGTTATTCTTCATATAAGCGAGATAGATGCCGTCGACGCTGCCGCTAGCGGCGAGCCCACGAAGGGCTTCGCGTTCCTTTTCCGGCTCGGTGGGCATGATGACGAGATGAAAGCCGCTGCGCGAGGCTTCCTCACCAAGACCGCTCAGGAATTCGCCGAAATGCACATCCGAACGGTGATGTTCGCCAATCGGCATCACGAGCCCAATGGAGCCGACCTTGCCGGTTGCCAGCCGCTGTGCCGCGGCATTGGGGCGATATCCCGTCTTCTCCGCGGCTTCCATGACGCGGCGGCGCGTTTCCGCGCTGACCTCGGGATAGCCGTTGAGCGCCCTGCTGATGGTCGTCTGCGAAATGCCCAGCAGTTGCGACAGCTGTTTCAGGTTCATGTCTGTCATTCCTCCATGCGCGCGCCCGGAAAAGGCCAAAAGCCCCTCCTCATTTTCCCAAAGCGCTTTAGATTTTTAACAGCCCCGTCCGCTTTTCTCAATCGAAAATGATAGCCGCCTTCCTAAATCAATATGACTATTTGGAAGGTTAGGCAGCGTTTCCGAATAAAGAGCCTCTTGACTCCATCTTGATGACAATGAGATGAATAGGCAGCCAAAGCGCTTTGATTGGAGAGGACGCTTTGAGCCTTTTATGTGATGGGAGGTAAATCACATGCGGAAGACCCTTTTGGCGACGGCTGCTTCAATCGTGCTGCTGTCGGGTTCGGCCATTGCCGCCGATCTGAAATTCGCGCCGGGCCAGGACGCCAAGTTCAACTGGAAAAGCTACGAAGACTTCAAAGCGGCCCATGCTGACCTTAAAGGCCAGACGCTGACGATTTTCGGCCCGTGGCGTGGTGAGGATGAGGCTTTGTTCCAGTCCGTTCTCGCCTATTTCGCTGAAGCGACGGGCGTGAATGTCCGTTATTCCTCGTCGGAAAACTACGAGCAGCAGATCGTCATCGACACACAGGCCGGCTCGCCGCCCAATATTGCCATTTTGCCGCAGCCTGGCCTTCTCGCCGATCTTGCCGCCAAGGGTTTTCTTGTGCCGCTCGGCGACGACACGGCCAAATGGGTCGAGGAAAATTACGGCGCGGGTAAATCCTGGGTCGATCTCGGCAGTTATAAGGGCAAGGACGGCAACAAGGCCTATTTCGCTTTCCCCTTCAAGGCCGATGTGAAGTCGCTCGTCTGGTATGTGCCCGAGAATTTCGAGGAAGCGGGATATAAAGTTCCCGAGAGCATGGAAGACCTGCTCAAGCTCACCGATCAGATCGTCGCTGATGGCGGCACGCCCTGGTGCATTGGTCTCGGCTCCGGTGGTGCGACCGGGTGGCCGGCGACCGACTGGGTGGAAGACCTGATGCTGCGCACGCAGCCGCTGGATGTCTACCAGAAGTGGACGACCAACGAGGTGAAATTCACCGATCCGGCCGTGGTTGCCGCGATCAACGAATTCGGCAAATTCGCCAAGAACGAAAAATATGTGAGTGGCGGCGTTGCGGCCGTAGCCTCCACCGACTTCCGCGACAGCCCCAAGGGCCTCTTCGACATTCCGCCGAAGTGCTACCTGCACCATCAGGCATCGTTCATTCCCTCCTTCTTCCCTGAGGGCACCAAGGTCGGAACGGATGCGGATTTCTTCTACATGCCGACCTATGCCTCAAAGCCGGACCTCGGCAAGCCGGTTCTCGGTGCCGGCACGCTCGTCACCATCACTAAGGAAGCGCCCGCTGCCAAGGCATTCGTACAATTCCTGCAGACGCCGATCGCCCACGAAGTGTGGATGGCGCAGTCCAGCTTCCTGACGCCGTACAAGGGTGTGAATGTCGAAACCTATGCCAATGAGCAGATGAAGCGTCAGGGTGAAATCCTGACCACGGCGACGACCTTCGGTTTTGACGGTTCCGACCTGATGCCCGGCAAGATCGGCGCCGGCGCTTTCTGGACGGGCATGATCGATTTCGTCGGCGGCAAGTCCGCCGATCAGGTCGCCGCCGATATCCAGAAGGCCTGGGACGGCCTGAAGTAACACCGATTAAGACGAGGCCTGGCGGCTCGCTGCCGGGCCTCTTCCGCAGGAACGGCCCGACAGCTGCATAAATCAACGCGGCGCGGAGAGGATCAGGGAGGGAACATGGCTCAACAACTGGTGTCCGCCATCGGCGTTATGGTAGCGGGCGTTTTTGCCTGTGCTGCCTATTACTGGCTATCCGATAAGGCGTTGCAGGCAATCTTTCCCGTCCGCTCGGGAGACGTCATTCACGCATCCCGCAATCTCAATCGCCGTGCCGCCGTCCGGCCTTGGCTATTCATAGGCCCGGCGCTGATCCTGTTGCTCGTCTATCTTGTGTATCCCGTCATCGCGACGCTGATCCTCTCCTTCTACGACCGCACCGGCAGCGAATTCGTCGGTCTCGCCAATTATCGCTGGGCGTTTTTCGACGCCGGTTTCCGTCAGTCGATCTTCAACAACATTCTCTGGCTCGCCGTCGTGCCGGCCGCCTGCACCTTCTTCGGCCTCGTCATCGCCGTCATGACGGACCGCATCTGGTGGGGCAACATCGCCAAGTCCATCGTCTTCATGCCGATGGCGATCTCCTTCGTCGGCGCTTCCGTCATCTGGAAGTTCATCTATGAATACCGCGCCGAAGGTCAGGTGCAGATCGGCCTGCTGAACGCCATCGTCGAGTTTTTCGGTGGTAATCCGCAGGTCTGGATTTCCATGCCCTTCTGGAACAACTTCTTCCTGATGGTCATCCTCATCTGGATTCAGACCGGGTTCGCCATGGTCATCCTCTCTGCGGCTTTGCGCGGTATTCCGGAAGAGACCATCGAGGCGGCTGTCATCGATGGCGCCAATGGCTGGCAGATCTTCTGGAAGATCATGGTTCCGCAAATCTGGGGCACTATCGCCGTCGTCTGGACGACGATCACCATTCTCGTGCTGAAGGTCTTCGATATCGTGCTGACCATGACCAACGGGCAATGGAACACCATGGTTCTCGCCAATCTCATGTTCGACTGGATGTTCCGCGGCGGCGGTGATAGCGGCCGAAGCGCTGTTATCGCGCTCATCATCATGGCGGCCGTCACCCCGATCATGGTCTGGAACATCCGCCAGGCAAACCGCGAGATGGAGGGCCGCTGAGATGGATATTGTCAAACGCCTCCGCCGCGTCGGCCTGCCGCGGCTCATCGTTCACGCCAGCGTTCTGATCGTCGTGCTGCTCTGGCTCTTGCCAACGCTCGGCATTCTCGTGAGTTCGCTGCGCGACAAGGATCAGATCACGGTGTCGGGCTGGTGGACCGCTTTTTCGAGCTCCGAACAAACCCAAGCCGTTCGTCTGGCCGATGCCTCGGCTCAGAAGCAGGATGGCAGCCGCTACGTCATATCAGGCAATGTCTTCGAAAACGGCCAGGGCGGAAAGGTTGCGGCCTTCGGCGTGCGCGTGCAGGAGCCGACAGCTTTCAAGGCAGGTGAAGCCGCTGACATCGGCGATGGCGAGACGCTGCTTATCAATGAAGACGGCACTTACGAATATAGCAAAGCCGCAAGCTTCGAGGGTTCGCGCGGCAAGCGCGTCTACATCTCTGTCGCAACGCCGCCCGTCTTCACTCTCGACAACTACCGTACGGTACTCACCTCGGAAGGCATCGGCCAGTCCTTCGTCAACTCGCTGACAGTTGCCGTGCCCGCAACCGTCATCCCCATCCTCATCGCCGCCTTTGCCGCCTATGCGCTATCATGGATGAACTTTTCCGGCCGCAATCTGCTGATCGCCATGGTGGTGGGCCTGATCGTCGTCCCGTTGCAGATGTCGCTGATCCCGCTTCTGAGACTGTACAATGAAATTGGCACTATCTTTGGCGTGCCGTCGAAGACCTATGCCGGTATCTGGCTGGCGCATACCGCCTTCGGCCTGCCGCTCGCGATTTACCTGCTGCGCAATTATATTTCCGGCCTGCCGAAAGAGATCATCGAAAGCGCCCGTGTCGATGGCGCAAGCGATTTCGAAATCTTCGTCAAGATCATCCTGCCGCTCTCTTTCCCCGCGCTCGCTTCCTTCGCCATCTTCCAGTTCCTGTGGACCTGGAACGACCTGCTCGTCGCCATGGTGTTTCTCGGCACGCAGAAGGACGAGCTGGTACTGACGGGCGCGCTTAACGCGCTGCTCGGCTCGCGCGGCGGCAACTGGGAAATTCTCACTGCCTCGGCCTTCGTCACCATCGTCGTGCCGCTCGGCGTCTTCTTCGCTCTTCAACGTTATCTCGTGCGTGGCCTGCTGGCAGGCTCCGTCAAGGGAGGCTGATCATTCCATGAACGCCCATACCACACAGGACACTTCCATGACCGCTTCGGTGACTTCCGCTTTGACGCCCAACAAGGACTGGTGGCGCGGCGCTGTTATCTATCAGATCTATCCGCGCTCCTATCAGGACTCCAATGGCGACGGCATCGGCGATCTCAAGGGTATCACCGATCGCCTCCATCACATCGCAGGCCTCGGTGCCGATGCGATCTGGATTTCGCCCTTCTTCACCTCGCCGATGAAGGATTTTGGATACGACGTCTCGAATTATGTCGATGTTGACCCGATGTTCGGCACGCTCGCCGATTTCGACGGGCTGATCGCCGAAGCCCACCGTCTCGGCATCCGCGTCATGATCGATCTCGTTCTGTCGCACACCTCGGACCAGCATCCATGGTTCGTGGAAAGCCGCGCCAGCCGCAACAATGCAAAATCCGACTGGTATGTCTGGTCGGACAGCAAGCCGGATGGCACGCCGCCCAACAACTGGCTGTCGATTTTCGGCGGCTCGGGCTGGCAGTGGGATCCGACCCGCATGCAATATTACATGCACAACTTTCTGACCTCGCAGCCGGACCTCAACCTGCATAATCCGGAAGTGCAAGAAGAGCTGCTGAATATCACACGCTTCTGGCTGAAGCGCGGCGTCGATGGTTTCCGCCTCGACACCATCAACTTCTATTTCCACGACCTTGAGCTGCGCGATAATCCGGCGCTGGCGCCCGAGCGGCGCAATGCCTCCACCGCGCCTGCGGTCAATCCCTATAACTTCCAGGAGCATCTGTACGACAAGAACCGCCCGGAAAACATCGCCTTCCTGAAGCGCTTCCGCGCCGTACTGGACGAATTCCCTGATATCGCCGCCGTCGGCGAAGTGGGCGACAGCCAGCGTGGCCTCGAAATCGTCGGCGAATATACGTCCGGCGATGACAAGATGCAGATGTGCTACGCCTTTGAATTCCTCGCGCCCGATGCGCTGACCCCGCAGCGTGTTGCCGATGTACAGGCGGATTTTGCGAGAGCAGCACCGGAAGGCTGGGCCTGCTGGGCTTTCTCCAACCATGATGTCGTGCGCCATGTCAGCCGCTGGGGCGAGCATGTCGAGGACAAGGATGCTTTCGCGAAGGTGCTTTCGGCACTTCTCATGACCCAGCGCGGTTCTGTCTGCATCTATGAGGGCGAAGAACTCGGCCTCACCGAAGCCGATATCGCTTTCGAAGACTTGCAGGATCCTTACGGTATTCAGTTCTGGCCTGAATTCAAGGGCCGCGACGGTTGCCGTACGCCGATGGTATGGGACGCCGGCCATGCGCAGGCCGGGTTCTCGACGGCCGACAAGACGTGGCTGCCGATTCCCACCGAGCACAAGCAGCGCGCCGTGAGCGCCCAGCAGGGCAATGAGGCTTCGGTGCTGGAGCATTACCGCCGCTTTCTCGCGTTCCGCAGGCAGCACCCGGCTCTCGCAAAGGGCGGCATCGAATTTCAGCCCGTGCAGGGAGAGGTGTTGAGCTATACCCGCAAGCTGGGCAACGAAACCGTTCTTTGCGTCTTTAACTTGTCAGCGGCGCCAGCAGAGGCCACGCTGCCGGATGGGAACTGGCAGGTTCTTGAAGGCCATGGCTTCGCAAGCGGACTGAAGGGCAGAAGCGTCGAACTTCCGGCATGGGGCGCTTTCTTCGCCCGTTACGCCTGACAGATGAGGGAGGAACACCCATGACAAGTCTCGTTCTCAAGGATATCCGTAAATCATACGGGCAGGTGAAGGTGCTGCACGGCATCGATCTCGATATCGAACAGGGCGAATTCATCGTTTTTGTTGGCCCCTCCGGCTGCGGAAAATCGACCCTGCTGCGCATGATCGCCGGGCTGGAGGAAATCACCGGCGGCGAGATGTATATTGACGGCCAGCTTGTCAACGAAATCCCGCCTTCGCGTCGGGGCATCGCCATGGTGTTCCAGTCCTATGCCCTTTATCCGCACATGACTGTCTACGACAACATGGCCTTCGGCATGAAGATCGCCAGGGAAAGCAAGCAGGAGATCGACCGCCGCGTTCGCGCCGCCGCCGAAATCCTGCAGCTCACGCAATATCTGGAGCGATTGCCAAAGGCGCTGTCCGGCGGCCAGCGTCAGCGTGTCGCCATCGGTCGCGCGATCTGCCGCAACCCCAAGGTCTTCCTGTTCGATGAGCCGCTCTCGAACCTCGATGCGGCTCTGCGTGTTGCCACGCGCATCGAAATCGCCAAGCTCAACGAGCAGATGGCCGATACAACGATGATCTACGTTACCCACGACCAGGTGGAGGCGATGACGCTCGCTGACCGCATCGTCGTTTTGAACGCGGGCCGAGTGGAACAGGTCGGCGCGCCGCTTGAGCTTTATGAGAGGCCGGCCAATCTTTTCGTGGCGCGTTTCATCGGCTCGCCCGCCATGAATATTATCGGTGCGAAAGTGACCGGCACGGGTGAACGGACCTCCATCGAACTTGCCGGCGGCAAGACATTGGTCGTCGATGTTCCCACATCCGCATCTGAGCAGGGCAAGGCCGCAAGCTTTGGCGTTCGGCCGGAAGACCTGAGCATCGCGACGGGCGACGACTATCTATTCGAGGGAAAAGTCGCGATCGTGGAGGCCCTGGGTGAGGTGACCCTGCTTTATCTCGAAGCGCCCAAGGGCCAGGAGCCGATCATCGTAAAGGTGCCGGGCATTGTTTCCGTGGGTAAGGGTGAAACCCTGCGCTTTGCCGCCCTGCAGGAGAAGCTTCATCTTTTCGATGCGGAAGGCAAAGCCTACCGCAAGTAAACAGTGGCGATACTGAAACAAGCCCCGGAACTGTCTGTTCCGGGGCTTTTTACTGCTTATCAGCCGTGTGGAAAAACGTCGGAAATGTCCCGCTTCCGTCCTGTTTAAGCTGACGCTGATATGAATTGTTAAAGACTATGGCCTAGTCTCGTCCTATTGGTAAGCATTGGGAGTTCGGGCGTGCAGAGCGGTGCGGGTGTCATCAGAAATCATTATCTGAGCAAGGAAGAGTCCTTCATGTATGACCGCGAAAGCCGGTTCCGCATGGAAGACACCATGAACGCGGCGCGCATCGAATATACCGAAAAGGCCGTGATGCACATGGCGGCACGCCGCTGCGACGTCATTCGCATCTCCCAGACAGAGGCCGTGCTGGCGCTACTGACCAAATACAACCTGCCGAACCAGTTCTATCTCGATATCCCCGATGCCCGCATCACCAAGATCGGCTGCGTGATGTTGCGCGTCAACGCCAACAACACCATCCATGTCCGCTTCCTGCGTATGCTGACACAGAAGGAGCTGGATCGAATTTTCGTGTTCAGCACGCACCCGGCCCACAAGGACCGCAAGCTGGATATCCGGTCGTTCTAAGACCCTGACGATTTGCGGCTTTAGGAAAGCCCGCCCAGAACCGTCTGCTTCAGCTTCACATCCGGCACTTCGATGAAGGCGAGATCGCTGCGGCCGAAATAGGATTTCTGGTTGGTGGCGGACCAGTCGTTGCAGACCAGTTTGTAACGGCCTTTCTTCTCCGGCTTTTCCGGCATGGCGTAGAGATAGTCGCCCGTGCGTGCGGCGAGCGGAATGTTGCTGTCCTGATTGCATCGCTTGAGGATTTGGACGAGCGTTTCGCTGTCCACTTCGGTCACCATCAGCTTGCCGTCGAAGCGCAGCGAGGCGTTGAAATCATAACGGCGAATATCGCCTGCAGGCAGGCCTGCGCCGAAAGAGGTGTGGCCGATGAAACCGACATCGGCGCCGGTCTTCGCGGCGATCAGATGCGCCACATGGCGCCCTGCTTCGTCGACGGTCATCGCCTTGGCGGCCTTGCCGACAACTTCCCGTTCTTCTGCGGTCAGGTGCTTTTCAAGCGTCTGCTCGATGAGAGTCTTGAGAGCCGGCGAGGCGGGAGCATCACGATCGATGGTGACCGTCTCAATGGCGGCGGCCTTGCCGGGACCGGTAATTGTCGCGACCGTCATGGAGGTGCACCAGGAGCCGGTGTGGACATAGCGCGTCGCGCCCTCTTCGTGCACGAAATTCAGGTGATCATGGCCGCCCACCAGCAGCGTGCCGTCAGGCAGCACCGGCAGAATATCGCGGTCGGCGACAACGCCGGCGTGGCTCAGAACAATATTGATCGCATCCGCTTTGACGATTTCGGGCAGATTGGCCTTCGCCCATTCCACCGGCTGAGGAATGTCCAGCATCTCGCGCGTCGCCTTCGGATAGGTATTGATCGCATTGGTCGCGAGGCCCGCGACGATGACCGCCCGTTCGCCGGCCTTCACCGCGGCACTGGACGGCGCATAGGGGTTGCCGCTTCGCTTGTCGATGATGTTGGAAAGCACGGTGATGCCGAGGGCTTGAGCACGGCTGACGAAATTGGCGAGGTCATTGTCGATATCGGGCTCATGATTGCCGATATTGATGACCGTGGGGGCAAGCTTGGCGAGCGCCGCAAGGAAGGTCCATTCGATTTCGCCGGCCGAACGTGTGGCCACGGCGTTGCCGAGTTCGAAAAGGTCGCCATTTAGCAGGATGATGTGGGGCGCCTTGTCGGCCGCGATACGCGTTTCGATGGCCGCGAGAAGCTGGCCGATACGCTCATAGGCCGAATGCAGATCGGAGATGACGATGGCACGCAGGGCTACATCCTGCGCCGTTGCCGGCATGGCCGCTACCGTCAGCGGCAGCATGGCGGTGCCCGCCATAAGCTTCAGCACATCGCGGCGGTTGCTTGAAAAAATCGTCATGTCATGTCCCATTATCCGAAACTGCGCCGTCATCCCACGGCTGGTCGGGAACGCCTTAAGAGGCGATCATCACAGCCGCATGACAAGTTTGGCGTTTAAGGCATGGGAAATAAAGCTGTTTCTGCGTCCGCCCGTCCCGGGCGTGAAAGTGCGGTGTGACGATGCCGCAGAGCGGGGTTTAAAGGCGAAAGCCGCATCCAGCCTTCGCCTTTTGGAAATCAATGAAACAGGACGCTGGCACCTTGATCGGCAGGACCGGCATTACGGCGGAAGGGGGCGAAAAGTTCGCGGCCCATGCCCCATTCATTGCCGGAGAGATCAGCGCGCGCCGGTTCGCGTTTTGACAGTTCGGCGGCGGACACCAGCACTTCGAGCGATCCGGAAACGGCGTCGAGACGGATGATATCGCCATCGCGGATGAGCGAGATCGGCCCGCAATCGGAAGCCTCAGGCGTAACATGGATCGCGGCCGGTACCTTGCCGGATGCGCCGGACATGCGCCCGTCCGTCACAAGCGCCACCTTGAAGCCGCGGTCCTGCAGCACGCCGAGCGGCGGCGTCAGGCGGTGCAGCTCAGGCATGCCATTCGCCTTCGGCCCCTGGAAGCGGACGACCGCAATGAAGTCGCGGTTAAGCTTGCCTTCCTTGAAGGCGTCCTGAAGCTCCTGCTGGTCGTGGAAAACAATCGCGGGCGCTTCGATGATATGGCGCTCCGGCTTGACGGCGGAAATCTTGATGACGGATTTGCCGAGATTACCGGTCAGCATCTTGAGACCGCCGGTGGGCTGGAACGGTGTTTCAATGCTGGAAAGCACCTTCGGATCGTGGCTCTGCTCGGGGGAGGGCTGGCGGGTGACCGCGCCCTTCTCGTCCAGTAGTGCATCCACGGTGTAGGCGGCCAGACCCTGTCCGAAGACGGTGCGCACATCGTCATGCACGAAGCCTTGTTTCAGGAGCTGCTTGATGAGGAAGCCCATGCCGCCTGCAGCGTGGAAATGGTTCACATCGGCCAGCCCGTTGGGATAAACGCGGGCCAGCAGCGGCACGATGTCAGAGAGATCAGAAATATCCTGCCATGTGAGGATGATGCCTGCGGCGCGCGCCATGGCGATCAGATGCATGGTGTGATTGGTGGAACCACCGGTCGCATGCAGACCCACGACGCCGTTGACGATGGATCGTTCGTCGATCATCTCGCCGGCGGGGGTGAATTCGTTGCCCTGCGCGGTGATGGCGAGCGCTCTCTTGGTAGCCTCGCGGGTCAGCGCGTCACGCAATGGCGTGCCGGGATTGATGAAGGAGGAACCAGGCATATGAAAGCCCATGATCTCCATCAGCATCTGGTTGGAATTGGCGGTGCCGTAGAAGGTGCAGGTTCCGGGACCGTGGTAAGATTTGGATTCCGCTTCCAGCAGCTCGGCGCGACCGACCTTGCCTTCGGCGTAAAGCTGGCGAATACGCGACTTCTCGTCATTCGGCAGGCCTGATGTCATCGGACCGGCAGGAATGAAGACCGCGGGCAGGTGACCGAAGGCGAGTGCGGCGATGACGAGGCCGGGCACGATCTTGTCGCAGACGCCAAGATAGAGGGCGGCATCGAACATGTTGTGCGAGAGGCCGATCCCCGCAGCCATGGCGATGGCATCGCGGGAAAACAGCGAAAGCTCCATGCCGGGCTGCCCTTGGGTGACGCCGTCACACATCGCAGGTACGGCGCCGGCAACCTGAGCGATACCGCCCGCTTCCTTGGCTGCATCGCGGATGATGGCCGGGAAGGTCTCATAGGGCTGGTGCGCCGACAGCATGTCGTTATAGGCGGTGATGATGCCGAGATTGGGAACCCGGTCGCCGGCAAGGATGTCCTTGTCGGCGGGGGAACAGACCGCAAACCCGTGTGCAAGATTGCCGCAGGACAGGACGGAGCGGTGAACGCCTTTTGAGACCTGCAGCCGCAGCCGCTCGAGATAGGTCTCGCGATAGGGCTTGGAACGTTCGACGATGCGGGCGGTGATGGCCTGAATGCGGGAATCGACGGACATGGGCGTTCATCCTGTTCGTTGGTCGACAACCGGCGTTCCGGGAGGCGAATGCCGGTTGTCGTGTTTCAGTCTTCATGTCTTCGGGGCGCTCGTCGCGGGCCGCAGGAGCGGCCGTCGCGTCGGCTTATGGCGCCCAGTAAATATCCACTGGCGTTTCTGCCCGGTTCAGCACGGCACGGACGGGCATTTCTTCCTCATCCTCGCCCGACTGCGCCTTCTCCAGCGTCGCCTTCTTGGCGGCGCCTTCGATGTGCAGCACCAGGAAGCCGGCATCGTGCAGGCTGGAGAAGTTGAAGGTCAACCGTTCCTCGCCGGCATTCTCGGCCGCCATGGTCAAAACGCCGCGCGGCTCATCGAGATCAAGCGCTTCGTAGAGATTGTCTCCACCGGGAAAGAACGAGGCCGTGTGGCCATCCGTTCCCATACCGAGAATGACAACATCGAAGGGATCGCAGATCGCTTCGGTCTTGACGGTCGCAAGCGTTGCCGCATCCTCCGGCGAGGCCGCCGGCTGGAACAGCGGCACGAAATAAGCCGCCTTCGCCTTGTTTTGCAGAAGATTCTCGGCGACGAGACGATGATTGGAGCGATCGCTTTCCGGCGGCACGAAACGCTCGTCCACCAGCGTCACGCTGATATTGGGCCAATCGAGATCGTGCTGGGAAAGCGCCTGAAAGAACAGCTTCGGTGTAGAGCCGCCAGAGACCGCAATGCTTGCGGTCCCCCGTTCCTTGGTTGCCGCGTCGAGCCGCTGGGCGACATCAGCCGCAAGCGTATTGGCAAGATCGGAGGCGCTATCGAAGGCGTGGATTGTTTCGCTCATCCGCGCGCCCTCAGTCGGCATCGTGCCAGGTACGACCGTCACGCTCGATCAGTGCGATCGAGCCGCTCGGCCCCCAGGTTCCTGCCGTGTAACCCTGCACGCCCTGACCAAGCTCTTCCCAGCTCTTGAGAATTGGGTCAATCCAGTCCCATGCGGCCTCGACCTCGTCGCGGCGCATGAACAGCGTCTGGTTGGACCGGATGGTATCCATCAGCAGGCGCTCATAGGCGTCGGGGCTGCGCACGTTGAAGGCTTCGGCAAAGCTCATGTCCAGCGACACCTGGCGCAGGCGCATGCCACCCGGACCGGGGTCCTTGATGAGGAGCGACTGCTTGACGCCTTCATCCGGCTGCAGACGAATGACCAGCTTGTTGGCCTCGATCTTGCCGGCCGCGTCGTCGAAGATCGAATGCGGGATCTGCTTGAAGGTGACGACGATTTCCGAAACGCGGGTCGCGAGGCGTTTTCCCGTGCGGATGTAGAAGGGAACGCCCGCCCAGCGCCAGTTGGCGATCTCAGCCTTGATGGCGACGAAGGTTTCGGTGTTGGAAACGCCGCCTTCCAGCTCTTCCAGATAGCCCTTGACCGGGCCACCTGCGGAAGCGCCGGCGCGGTACTGGCCCCGAACCGTCAGCTTTTCGACGTTGCTGGTGTCGATCGGCTTCAGCGAACGCAGAACCTTCAACTTTTCGTCGCGCACGGCTTCGGCGTTCATGGAAGCCGGCGGCTCCATGGCGACGAGGCAGAGCAGCTGGAGAATATGGTTCTGCACCATGTCGCGCAACGCGCCGGCCTTGTCGTAATAACCGGCGCGACCTTCGAGACCGACTGCCTCGGCAACCGTGATCTGCACGTGGTCGATATGCGCGGAATTCCACAGCGGCTCGTAAAGCGCGTTGGCGAAACGCAGCGCCATCAGGTTCTGCACCGTCTCCTTGCCGAGATAGTGGTCGATGCGGAAGATCTGCTCTTCCTTGAAGACATGGCCGATGGTGTCGTTGAGTTCCTGCGCCGAGGCGAGGTCGCGGCCGATCGGCTTTTCAACGACGATGCGGGTCGAGCGGGTGATGAGCTTGTGTTCGCGGATCTTGTCGGCGATATCGCCGAAAATTCCGGGCGCGACAGCGAGATAGAAAGCGCGCACGCGCTCTTTACCTTCGTCCAGCAGCTTCTTCAGCACGTCCCAGCCATTGTTGCCCTTGGCGTCAACGGGCACGTAGAAAAGCCTGTTCAGGAACACGGCAACCTGCGCGTCGTCATACTCGCCGGCCTTCAGATGCTCCTTCAGGGCGTCCTGTGCGAATTTGCGATATTCCTCATGGGTCATGACCGAACGCGACGCACCAATGATGCGGGTCGGCTCCGTGAACTGCCCTTCGATCTGCCGGTGATAAAGGGCCGGCAGAAGCTTGCGCTCGGCAAGATCGCCCGTGCCGCCGAAAACGACACAATCAAAAGGTTCAACAGGAATGATCTGACTGCTCATATCGATTCTCTCGATCTTCAAGGGTTGGGGCATCAATAATCTAATCGATTTAAAAATGCCAGACTCAGTTATGTGAAATTATGAATTTTGCTTTTGCCGGTGTGCTTGCCGCCGGTAATGGACTGTAAACATTGGACTAAAACCTGTCTCGCAATGCAAACCACGAAAGCGCCAGGAAAAGCAGCGGCGCGCGCAGTGACGTTCCGCCCGGAAAGGCCGGCACTTTCAGCCGCGCGAATGGCGCCAGCATGTCCTTTTTGCCGAGCACCAGATCGGCATAAAGCTTGCCGCAATAATTCGACAGCATCACGCCGTGGCCTGAATATCCGCCGATGGAGGTGACACCTGGCATGACCTCACGCACGAAGACCTTGCGCGGTAGAGTGATGCCGACGGAGCCGCCCCAGGAATGGGTGATGTCGATGTCCTTCAGCTCGGGATAGATTTCCGCGATCTGCCGGCGGATGTGGCTGGAAATATCCCGCGGCGTATCTGCCGTGTAAGCTTCGCGGCCGCCGAACAACAGCCGGTTATCGGCCGTCTTGCGGAAGTAACGCACCACAAACCGTGAATCCGCCACGGCCTCCCGGTCTGGAATGATGCCGGGGAAGGCATCCAGCGGTGCGGTTGCGCCGATGAAGGAGCGGATCGGCATGATATGGGCTGCCGTTATCGGTTCCAGATTGCCGATATAGGCATTGGTCGCAATCAACACCCGTGGCGCAGTGATGGTGCCGAAAGGGGTGTCGATGATGGTCTTGCCGCCCACTTGCCGGATGGATTTCGCAGGCGTCATCTCGTAAATCTGAGCACCCGCATCTTTCGCGGCTTTCGCAAGCCCGACCAGCAGCTTAAGCGGGTGTATATGGCCGGTGCCGGTGTCGCGGGTGCCGCCGAAATAATGAGCGGAGCCGACGCGTTTGCGCGCTTCGCCACGCTCCATGTAGGAAATATGCGGATAGCCGTAGCGGTTGTTCATCGCATCGACGCTGCGGCGATAGTCGTCCTCGTAACCTGCCTTGTGCGCCACATAGAGTTGGCCCGGCAGATAATCCATGTCGATGCCGCGGCTGCTTGCGAAATCGCGCACATAATTTTTGGCGTTTTCGGCGATGTCGAACAGCAGCTTCGATTGCTCGAAGCCAATCTCTTCCTCAAGCTCATCGGGGAAAGAGCGCTGGCCGGTGCCGAACTGGCCGCCATTTCGGCCGGAAGCGCCATCGCCAAAACGATGCGCTTCGATGAGGGCGACCGAGACGCCGTTTTCAGCGAGATTACAGGCGGCCTGAAGACCCGTGTAACCACCGCCGATGATCGCGACATCCACCTGCTTCGACCCATCGAGCGCGGGATAGTCCGGCCGCTCACCGATGGTTGCCTGATACCAGGATAGTCCCGGCGCAATCGGGCTTTGCCATGTCATGCTCGGGATTCCTTACACGTTGAGAAGCAGGAACTCGCGCTCCCAGGGGCTGATGACCTGCATGAAGGTCTCGAATTCCCCCCGCTTCAGACCGGCATAAAGGCCGACAAATTCGTGACCGAAGATCCGGTCGAACTGTGCCTCGCCCTCCAGCAAGGCGACCGCTTCAAGCAGGCCACGCGGCAGGTCGATAGAGCCCTCATTGGCAGTATCGGCGGTAGGTTCGGTCGGCTCGATGCTGTTGACGATGCCGAGCCAGCCGCAGCCGAGCGAGGCCGCGAGCGCCAGATAGGGGTTGGCGTCCGAGCTCGGCAGGCGGTTTTCGACGCGCCGCGCCTGCGGGCCGGAAATCGGCACGCGGAAGGCCGTCGTGCGGTTGTCGTAACCCCAGGCATTGTTCACCGGGCAGGCCATGTCAGGCGTCAGGCGGCGGTAGGAATTCACATAGGGCGCCAGCATGACCAGCGCATTAGGAACGTAACGCTGCATGCCGCCGACAAAGGAGAAGAATTCTTTCGAAGGGCTGCCATCTTCATTGGAAAAGATGTTGCGGCCGCTATCGATTTCTACCACCGACTGGTGGATGTGCATGGCCGAACCCGGCTGGCCCTGCATGGGCTTGGCCATGAAGGTGGCATAGATGCCGTGCTTCAGCGCGGCTTCGCGAATGGTGCGCTTGAACAGGAACACCTGGTCGGCAAGCTCGATCGGATCGCCATGGCGCAGGTTGATTTCCAGCTGTGCCGGCCCTTCCTCATGGATGAGCGTATCGATCTCCAGACCCTGCTTTTCGGAGAAGTGATAGATATCGTCGATCAGTTCGTCGAACTCGTTGATGCCGGCGATGGAATAGCTTTGACCTCCAACGATGGAGCGTCCCGACCGACCCTTTGGCGGATGCAGCGGATAGTCCGGATCGTCATTCATGGCGACGAGGTAGAATTCGATTTCCGGTGCCACCACCGGCTTCCAGCCCTTTTCGGTATAGAGCGAAAGCACGTTCTTCAAAACGTTGCGTGGCGTGTATGGCACGAAATTGCCTTCCGCATCCACCACGTCACAGATCACCTGCGCGGTCGGGTCGGTTTCCCAGGGCACGACGGAGAGGGTGGAAAGATCAGGCACCAGCTTCAGATCGCTGTCGCGCGGCTCGTAGCGGAAATTGGCGGTCTCATCGGGATATTCGCCCGATATCGTGTGGCGGTAGAGCGCCGAGGGTAGAGCAAGCGAGGTATCGCCCGTGAATTTCGCCGTCGGCATCATTTTGCCGCGCGGTACGCCAGCAAGGTCGGGCGTGATGCATTCTATGTCTTCTATCCCACGCGCCCTCAGCCATTGCGCGGCTTCGCGCCAGGAGGAAACGCCACGGGTGGAGGAAAGGTCGAGGGGAGGGGTCTTCTTTGCCATGGTTGCCTGTTTTTTCGGGCGGAGCATGGTTTTCTTGGCGGGCATGTATCACCGGGTCTGTGTTTCGACTGTCGCCATCATAACCGTAGTTTGGCAATTGGCGAGGGGGAAAGCGCCATTGACAAGCGGCGGCACTTGGAAAAGAGGAAAGGAAACGAAACGGATGGAATGATGGCAGATAAATGTGACGTGCTGATTTTGGGGGCGGGCGCCGCCGGCATGATGTGCGCCATCCGCGCCGGCCAGCGCGGCCGCTCCGTCGTCGTTCTCGATCATGCGAAAGCGCCGGGCGAAAAGATCCGCATCTCCGGCGGCGGCCGCTGTAACTTTACCAATATCCACGCCGGGCCGAGGAATTATCTCTCTGCCAACCCGCATTTCGCCAAATCCGCGCTTGCCCGATATACGCCGCGCGATTTCATCGCCCTTGTCGAAAAACACCGTATCTCCTGGCACGAAAAGACGCTCGGCCAGCTTTTCTGTGATGACAGCGCCAAGGATATCATCCGCATGCTGCTGGCTGAAATGCAGGCGGTGAATGCGAAGCTTCGGCTCGAAACGTCAGTCTCCGCCGTGACCCATGACGGCGGCCGTTTTCGGGTATCGACCTCGGGTGGCGTCATCGAGGCGGAGAGCCTCGTCGTCGCGACAGGCGGCAAGTCTATCCCGAAGATGGGCGCGACGGGTTTTGCCTACCAGATCGCCGAACAGTTCGGCCTCAAGCTCATTGAAACCCGCCCCGGCCTCGTTCCGCTGACGCTTGATCCCGGTCTTCTGGAAAAGCTGAGCCCGCTTGCCGGTGTCGCTGTTCCGGCCGAGGTTTCCCATGGTAAAACCTCGTTTGAGGAAGCGCTATTGTTCACCCATCGCGGTTTGAGCGGTCCTTCCATACTGCAAATCTCCTCATACTGGCGCGAGGGCAATCCCATCCGCCTGAAGCTTGAGCCGCATCGCGATCTGGCCGCGGTGTTGAAGCAGGCCAAACAGAAAAACGGCCGTCAGTCCGCCCAGACCCCCCTGTCGGAGATCCTTCCGAAGCGGCTCGCCCAGCATGTCGTCGAACAATCCGGCCTCACCGGCCATCTTGCCGATATGTCCGACAAGGCTCTGGCGAAGCTGGCGGCAGAGGTGCAGGACTGGCAGATCAAGCCCGCCGGTTCGGAAGGTTATCGCACCGCGGAGGTCACGCTCGGCGGCGTGGACACGACCGGCCTCGATTCCCGCAGCATGGCGGCGAAATCCGTGCCCGGCCTCTATTTCATCGGCGAATGTGTCGATGTGACCGGCTGGCTCGGCGGTTATAATTTCCAGTGGGCCTGGGCGTCCGGCCAGGCGGCCGGCGAATTCGCGTGATCGTCTCTGGCCGTGGAAAAGATCGGACCTCTCTCCTTCGTCATGCGGGACTTGATCCGGCATCCAGACATGGCGCTTCTGCGCCGTAAGGAGTCTTTCGCGATCAAGGACTTGATCGCGCCCGACCCCGGAACTAGTCCGGGGTGACGGAGCTGATGAGACCTGTTCGCCAACCCAGTTTCAGTTGGTAAAGTTGTGGCCCTTTCTCGCTTTTTTAATAATCTGTTAACGGGGGAGGAGTCATCCTGACCGAATGCCAGCAAGGCCGGATCGCTCAATGATCCCGCTGCACATGATGTCACGCTGGAAGCCCTTAACAGGGCATGGGTCGGTTGAGTTTTTCGTCTGGAGCCCGCGCATGAACAGATCTGCACATCGCCGCCCTCGCGCCATTGCCATCGCCCGCACTGACAACGAGAGCCGGCAGTTGGCCTTTCGGCTGAGCCTCATCGCAGCCGGTGCTCTCGCAGCCCTTATCGCCCTCTTCCATTGATCGACGGCTTCTCGCCTTCACAAAGTTGATAAGCGCGCTGAAAAACCGTGACATCCGTGATGCCTCGGCCATATCCCTGTAAAACTTTTCTTCCTGCAGAATGGCCTCACGGCGTGTGCGCGGTCGCTGATTTTCGATAATGGCCCGTGCTGCAAAAATCGCGTGCATGTTCGCTCTCCTTCTTACTGCAGAGGGCCATGATGCACGCCGTTTTTTGATTTATCTGCGCAAGAAAATGCGCTACGTTTTTCAATTATGAAAAACGTCACCTGGGATTCCTACCAGCTTTTCCTCGATGTGTCACGCAGCGGTGGCCTGACGGGTGCCGCCGCGCTGACGGGCTTAAGCCCTGCGACCATAGGGCGGCGCATGGTCGAGCTGGAGGAGCGGATCGGCAAGGCGCTGTTCCACCGCAGCCAGACGGGATACGCCCTCACAGTGGACGGCCGTACGTTGTTCGACAGACTTCAGGCCATGGAGAATGCGGCCAGGGATATCGAGGGGTGGCAGAAGGCGTCATCGGCCTCGTCCATCGTGCGGATTGCCGTGGGCACCTGGAATGCCTGGCTCTTGACCAGCAACTTCTCCGCCATCTGCACGGATCGCGATGATTTCCGCATCGATCTTTTTATCGCCGAGCAGAGGGCGTCTCTGGCCCATCGCGAAAACGATATCGGTATCCGCGCTTTCGAGCCGCAGGAGCGCAATCTCGCTGCCATCAAGACGGGGGAGGTTGCCTACGCTCCCTACAGGCTGCGCAATGCCGCCGCCACTGTCGCTGACCGCTGGCTGTCGGTAGCCGAGGAAAACGCCATTTCAACCTATCTTCGCTGGCCGCATGAAAACCGGAGCAACGAGATCGTCGTAACGGTGAACCGGCCAACGGCGCTTCTCGATCTTGTCCTGTCAGGGGCGGGGATCGCGGTGCTTCCCTGTTTCGTGGGCGATGCGGATGCGCGCCTCGTCCGGGAGGGCGGCGAAATCGAACCACTGCGCCACAATCAATGGATCGTCATGAATAATGACGATCGCCACCGACCCGATATCAGGACGGTGGCGGATCGGATGACCCGTCTGATCAAGAGCCATTCCGATCTCTACGCCGGACGCAAGGGCCGCCCGGCATAGATGAAATAACGGTCAGTTGTATAAATAAATTTTAATAATTTATAGTTGCGTGCGCATCAAAATACTCATAGGTTGCTTTTTGTAAGTTTAACCCTTTAAGGTTGAGGCCGCCATGATAATTTCAGCATCATACGTAAATGCGATGTCCGCAGCAGGAACGCCGGAAGAAGCAGCAAAGCTCTTTTATGCAGCAGTCAGTAAGGGGCTCGCGGCAGTTGTTGCCGATGCTCTTTCGCAATCCGTCACGGCAATTGCGCCGGCAGCCTCAGGCACCAAGATCGCAGGCTGGGAAAAGCTCGTGGGAGGCGTGGCGATGCATCTGGCGTGGGAATCGCCGGCCGTTCTGAACCCGATTCCCCTGACGCAACTTGCCTGCTTCGCTCCCTATGCGCCCCAACTCCAGGGTAACGTGGAGGCGATGGGCGTCAATGTAAGCATCGGCGTTTCCGTGTCGGCGAGCTTCTGAGGCGGCCACTTCTGACGTTTGCACTGAAGGCCGGAACATCGATTATGATGTTCCGGTCTTTCGTTTCACGCGGCGTCACGCCCCTGCGCAACGATGACGGGGATAAGCAGATCACCCCAGTTGCCGCCGCCGCCATGGTGGCGGGCCGAGCGGACCAGCTCGACGGAAACGCCGGCCTCGACGGCTTTCATGACGGCCTGGTTGAGGCGGTGCAGGTCATTGGCCAGCATGCGGATGGCAGCCTGCTGATCCTGCGTCATGGCGGAGGATTGCTCCTCGGCGCGTTCCTTGACGTGCGTCTTGATGGGATTGTGGGCGTTCATGGCATTTCTCCTCTCGTTATTGTCAGGGGTTTTTGATCTGCTTTGCAAGCCCTTCCCGCGATGGGGAAGGGCGGTTTTCTTGATTTATTCGGCCGCCGGGCGGAACTGGTCGTGCTCGGTGGATTCCTTCATGGCCGTGGTGGACGACGTGCCGCCAGAGATCGCCAGAGACACGGCGTCGAAATAGCCGGTACCGACTTCGCGCTGATGCTTGGTGGCGGTGTAACCATTGGCCTCTGCTGCGAATTCCGCCTCCTGAAGCTCGGAATAAGCCGCCATCTGCCGGTCCCTGTAGCCGCGCGCCAGTTCGAACATCCCGTAGTTGAGCTGGTGGAAGCCAGCGAGCGTGATGAACTGGAACTTGTAGCCCATCGCGCCTAGCTCGCGCTGGAACTTCGCAATCGTCGCGTCGTCGAGGTTCTTTTTCCAGTTGAACGACGGCGAGCAGTTGTAGGCGAGCTTCTTGCCCGGATGCACCTTGTGCACGCCTTCAGCAAACCTGCGCGCCTGTTCCAGATCCGGCTTTGATGTTTCGCACCAGATCAGGTCGCAATAGGGCGCATAAGCCACCGCGCGGGCAATGCAGGGCTCCAGACCGTTCTTGACCTGATAAAAGCCCTCAACGGTGCGCCCGGCATCGTAATCCACGAAGGGACGGTCGCGCTCGTCGATATCGGAGGTCAGAAGCTTGGCGGCCTCCGCGTCCGTGCGGGCGATGACCAGCGTTGGTACACCCATAACGTCGGCCGCCAGCCGTGCTGCCGTCAGGTTGCGGATGTGCGCCGCCGTCGGGATCAGAACCTTGCCGCCGAGATGGCCGCACTTCTTTTCCGATGCCAGCTGATCCTCATAGTGAACACCTGCTGCGCCTGCCTCGATGAAGGCCTTCATGATCTCGAAGGCGTTGAGCGGCCCGCCGAAACCGGCCTCCGCATCGGCAACGATCGGCGCGAACCATGTGTCGACAGAAAGGCCCTTGCCCTCCGTGGTCTCGATCTGGTCGGCGCGTTGCAGGGTGCGGTTTATGCGCTTGGCCAGCTCCGGCGCTGCATTGGCGGGATAGAGCGACTGGTCTGGATACATGGCCGAGGCCGTGTTCGCATCCGCTGCAACCTGCCATCCCGAGAGATAAATCGCCTTCAGCCCGGCGCGAACCATCTGCATGGCCTGGTTGCCCGAGAGCGCACCCAGCGCATTGACGAAATTCTCCTCGTTGATCAGCTTCCACAGCCGGTTCGCACCCATTTCGGCCAGCGAATGGCGGATTTCGACAGAGCCGCGCAGCCGCTCCACGTCGGCGGCGGTATAGGTGCGCTCGATGCCGTCGAAACGTCCCTGCGGTGCGCCCGGAACAAGTTTGTAAAAATCCGTCATACTTCTCTCTCCCATGAAAAATGCGGTTTTCGTAGCGGGCCGTCTTGAACATCATACGGCGCCGTTTGATGTGACTACATTTACATTTTTCGAGATTTGATCGCCAGAACAAACATAAAAACAGTGACTTGAAAGAGGTTATCCTGTAGTGTGCATGACAGAGTGACGCTGTAAAAATGTAAATTTTGTAAAAGAGTATGATCCGTCGATTTTGTAATGGAATTGTATGTGTTGACGGGGGTGGAGGGGAAAGGCTGTGTCGGAAAACAAGATTTTTGCGGGCCCGCGCGTGCGCCGCATTCGCAACGGTCTCGCGCTGACGCAGACGGCCATGGCCGAGGCGCTGGCGATTTCGCCGTCCTATCTCAATCTCATCGAGCGCAACCAGCGGCCGCTGACAGTGCAGCTGCTTTTGAAGCTCGCCTCTGTGTACAAGGTCGATCTGGATGACCTGCAGGGCGAAAGCGCCGGTTCCGCCGGGCAGCTGCGCGAGGTCTTCGCCGATCCGCTGCTGGTCGGCGAAGTGCCGTCGCCGCAGGAACTGATTGAGGTCGCCGATGCCGCGCCAAATGCGGCAAGTGGTGTTCTCAAGCTATACCGGGCTTACCGGGAACAGGCGCAGCGCCTCTCCGATCTCTCCGATCTTCTGGCGCGGGAGGGTCATGAAACGATGCTTTCCTCCACCCGCCTGCCGATCGACGAGGTGCGACACGTCTTTGAAAACCGCCCGGCCTACTTCCATTCCATCGATGCGGCTGCGGAAGACCTCCACAAACATTTGTCGACGGGCGATGATCTCGCCTCCGGCGTTCGCGCATGGCTCCAGAAAAACCACGGCATCGTGGTCCGCACCCTGCCGGTTCACGCTATGCCGAACCTCCGGCGACGTTACGACCGGCATTCCATGCGGCTTTTTTTATCCGAGCGCCTGTCGCAGCCGGATCAGCTGAGGGAAATGGCGATGGAGACCTGCCTTCTGGCGCTGCGCGAAGAAATCGGTACGGAGCTTGAAGGGCTTGGCCTGAAAGGGGAAGAGGCGAGACGCATTGCCCGCTTCGAACTGGCGCGTTACGCCGCTCATGCGTTGATGATGCCCTATGGCGCATTCCTCGGCGCCGCCCAGCGGGCGAAGTACGATCTCGAAGTCTTGCGGTCGCGCTTCAACGTATCGTTCGAACAGGCGGCCAATCGCCTTGTCAGCCTGCAGCGGCCGACAGCCGCGGCGATCCCGTTTTTCCTGATGGAAATCGACAATGCCGGTAACCGTTTTCGCCTTGCGGGGGCCGGCGGTTTTCCAAGGGCGCGTTTTGGCGGCCTCTGTCCGCGTCTCAATATTCATGCGGCTTTCGCCCAGCCGGGACAAGTGCTCGTGGAAGCGGTCGAGATGCCCGACGGGGATGCTTTCCTCACGGTGTCGCGCACGCTGGAAGGTCCGCAGGCTGGTTTCGGCGAGAGGGTGCGGCGAACGGCGGTGCTTCTGGGCTGCGATTTCAATCAGGCGGCAGAGAGCGTCTATGGCCCGGCCGCTTCGGGCGCTGCGCCCGTCGCCGTCGGTCCTTCGTGCCGGCTGTGCGAAAGACAGGGCTGTCTTTCGCGGGCGGAAGCGCCGCTCACGCGGCCGCTGGGGCTGGATGAAATGGTCACCGGCCTCAGTGTTTTCGACTTCCAGTAGGTGTTTTCATTCGCTTTTTTGCGACTGGAACACATTTGGTTGAAAATGCTGTGCTGCACATTTCCCCCTTGCTCCCTTCTGTTTTCCTTTCTAGTCTCTCCGAAAAAAGGGGATCACGCTCCCGTCGTGAGGATGCGTTAACAGGAGACATCATGAAAAACCGTTCTCTCCGCCTGACCTTGGCTCTCACCACCGCGCTCGTTGCAGCAGGCTCGGCAATGGCCCAGGAAAAGGTCGTCCACGTCTATAACTGGTCGGATTATATCGACGAATCGATCCTCGCCGATTTCACCAAGGAAACCGGCATCAAGGTCGTCTATGACGTTTTCGACAGCAATGAACTTGTGGAAACCAAGCTGCTGGCCGGCAGCTCCGGATATGATGTCGTCGTGCCCACCGGCCCCTTTCTCGCCCGCCAGATCAATGCCGGCGTGTTCCAGAAACTTGACAAGTCCAAGTTGCCGAATCTGAAAAACATGTGGCCCGAGGTTTCCGAGCGTCTGGCGAAATACGACCCCGGCAACGAATATGCCGTGAACTACATGTGGGGCACCACCGGCATCGGTTATAACGTCGCCAAGGTGAAGGCTGCGCTGGGCGATGTTCCGGTCGATAGCTGGGATATTCTGTTCAAGCCGGAAAATGCTGAAAAGCTGAAATCCTGCGGCATCAATATTCTCGATGCCTCGGACGAGACCTTCGCCATTGCCATGAATTATCTCGGCAAGAACCCGGACAGCAAAGAAACCGCCGATCTCGAGGCGGGCGGCGATGTCTACATGAAGATCCGCCCCTATGTGAAGACCTTCAACTCCTCCGCCTATATCGATGAACTGGCGAATGGCGACAGCTGCATCACCATCGGCTGGTCGGGCGACATCCTCCAGGCGAAGAGCCGCGCCGAGGAAGCCAAGAATGGCGTCGAGGTGAATTACGTCATCCCGAAGGAAGGCACCTACATGTGGTTCGACAACCTTGCCATCCCGGCGGATGCCAAGAATGTCGAAGAAGCGCACGCCTTCATCAACTATCTGATGCGGCCGGAAGTCATTGCCAAGGCATCGAACTACGTTCAGTACGCCAATGGCAACCTTGCTTCGCAGGCGCTGATGGATGAGTCTGTTGCCAAGAACCCGGCAGTCTATCCCGATGCCGAGACGATGAAGAAGCTCTTCACGATCTCGCCTTACGGACCGAAGGAACAGCGCGTGCTGAACCGCGTCTGGACGCAGATAAAGACCGGCAGCTGACACCTCCGCCCGCTGGTTGAGGAACGGCCGGCGGGCCTGTTCCTCTGATACTTTGCCGGCAGGTCCGTTACCTGCCGGTATTGCCCGCCCCGAAGCATCGATCGACAGACCAACGGGATTTGAGGGTAGGGTAAATGGCGAAAACTCTAGGGCCGGTCAAACGCAAATTTAGCCCCTGGGACAATCCCGATGCGGTGCCCTTCATCCGCTTTGAAAACGTCACCAAACGTTTTGGTGATTTCGTCGCCGTCAACAATCTGACGCTTGATATTTACGAGCGTGAGTTCTTCTCGCTGCTCGGCCCCTCCGGTTGCGGCAAGACCACGCTGATGCGCATGCTGGCTGGTTTCGAGGAGCCGACCGAGGGCCGCATCCTGCTGCAGGGCAAGGATATTTCCGGCGTTCCGCCCTATAAGCGACCCACCAACATGATGTTCCAGTCCTATGCGCTTTTCCCGCACATGTCGGTAGAAAAGAACGTCGCTTTCGGTCTGGAGCAGGATGGCCTGCCCAAGGCGGACATCGTCGCCCGGGTCGAGGAAATGCTGCGCCTCGTCAAGCTCACGGAATTCGCCAAACGCAAGCCGAGCCAGCTTTCCGGCGGGCAGCGGCAGCGCGTGGCGCTTGCCCGATCGCTTGCCAAGCGGCCGAAGGTGCTTCTCCTCGATGAGCCGCTCGGCGCGCTCGACAAGAAGCTGCGTGAGGAAACGCAATTCGAACTGATGGATATCCAGACCAATCTCGGTCTCACCTTCCTCATCGTCACCCACGATCAGGAAGAGGCGATGACGGTGTCGGACCGCATCGCCGTCATGGACAAGGGCATTGTCGTGCAGGTGGCGACGCCCGCCGAGATATATGAAGCGCCGAACAGCCGCTACGTGGCCGATTTTATCGGTGACATCAATATTTTCGACGCCAATGTCGTCGCCAATGCTTCCGATATCGGCAGGCCCGGCCTCGTGACACTGGATTGCGACGGGCTGAAGGTTGCGGTTGAGCAGGAATGCGCCGCTGCCGCCGGTAGCCAGGTGGCTTTCGCCATCCGGCCGGAAAAGGTGCGCATCTCGCTCGATCAGCCTGCCGATAGCAGCATCAACTCCGCCTATGGCGAGGTATGGGATATCGGCTATCTGGGCGACTTCTCGGTCTTCATCGTCAAGCTTGCCGATGGCCGCGTCATACGCGCCGCACAGGCAAATGTCTCGCGTCTCGTGGATCGCCCGATTACCTTCGGCGATATGGTGTGGCTGAACTGGAAGCCGGACTCCGGCCTCGTCCTGACGCGCTGAGGGAGGCTTCGATGGCGATCACCACTCCCGAAAACCGGCAAAGCCCCTGGCGCTGGCTGGTCGTCGCGGTTCCCTATTTCTGGCTGCTGCTGTTTTTTGCGGCCCCCTTTTTCATCATCTTCAAAATCTCGCTGTCGGATACGGCGATCTCCATGCCGCCCTATACCCCTGTCTTCGAAGGCTTCTCGAGGCTCGGTGATTTCTTTTCGCAGCTGGATTTCGAAAATTACCTCTTCCTGACGGAAGACCCGCTCTACATCGACGCCTATCTGTCGTCGTTGCGCATCGCCTTCATTTCCACCTTCCTGCTTTTGCTGATCGGTTATCCCATGGCGCTGGCCATGGCCCGCGCGCCGTCTTCCGTGCGGCCGACGCTGGTTATGCTGGTGATCCTGCCTTTCTGGACTTCGTTCCTGATCCGCGTTTACGCCTGGATCGGGATTCTGAAGCCGGAAGGCCTGCTGACGGTGCTGTTCCAGTGGCTCGGATTGCTCGGGCCGGACCAGCAGGTCAACATCTTCCGCACCGAAACCGCGATCTTCATCGGTATCGTTTATTCCTACTTGCCCTTCATGGTACTGCCGCTTTATTCCGCGCTGGAAAAGCTGGACAATACGCTGCTGGAAGCGGCCGCCGATCTGGGTTGCCCGCCTTGGAAAGCCTTCTGGAAGATTACGTTCCCGCTCTCCCTGCCGGGTGTCGTGGCCGGCTCGATGATCTGCTTCATCCCGATAACAGGTGAATTCGTCATCCCCGATCTCCTGGGCGGCGCACAGACGCTGATGATCGGCAAGACGCTCTGGACGGAATTCTTCGGCAACCGCGACTGGCCGCTGGCATCAGCCGTTGCCGTGCTGCTTCTGCTGTTGCTGGTCGTGCCCATCGCCATCTTCCAGAACCAGCAAAAGAAGGTGGGGTGAGGCCATGAAGCGCGGAAAATTTGACATCACCGTTCTCACACTCGGTTTTGCCTTTCTTTATATCCCGATCATCATCCTGATCGTTTATTCCTTCAATGCTTCCAAGCTTGTCACCGTCTGGGGCGGCTTCTCGCTGCAATGGTACAGGTCCATGTGGTCGAATGAAGGGTTGATGGATGCCGCCTGGGTGACGTTGCGCGTGGGTATCCTCAGCGCCACCATCGGCACCATCCTCGGCACACTCGCGGCGCTGTCGTTGACGCGCTTTGCGCGTTTTCCGGGCCGGGTGCTGTTCTCCGGCATGATCTATGCCCCGCTCGTCATGCCGGAGGTGATTACCGGCCTGTCGCTGCTGCTGCTCTTCGTGGCCGTCGGAGTGGATCGCGGTTTCTGGACGGTGGTCATTGCGCACACCACCTTTACCATGTGTTATGTGGCGATTGTGGTGCAGTCGCGTCTTTTGACCTTTGATCGAAGTCTCGAGGAAGCCGCGCTTGATCTTGGTTGCCCACCGGTCAAGACCTTCTTCCGTATCACCCTGCCGCTGATCTTTCCCGCCGTTATTGCCGGCTGGATGCTGGCCTTCACCCTGTCGCTCGATGATCTCGTCATTGCCAGCTTCGCCACCGGACCGGGTGCGACGACGCTGCCGATCAAGATCTATTCGCAGGTTCGCCTCGGCGTGACCCCGGAAATCAACGCCATCTGCACCATCCTGATCGGGCTTGTGACCGTTGGCGTCATCGTCGCCTCAATCGCCTCGAAGCGCACGGAGTTGCAGCGGATGCGCGATGAACAAGCCGCGGCGCGAAACTGACCGGAGAGAATTCTCCGATTTTTTCGCGTTACTGTTGAAACGCCAATAAAATCGGAAACCTGTAATTTAGTTTCGGGGCTTTACGGTTCCAGAATAGGAATTTTCGTCGGTAATTGATCGATTTTGGTTTTAACTGCTTGTTAATGGGAGTTGGCGGAAAGTAAACCCAACGCAGGGTCGTCATATGACTGATGGCCGGGATTGATAATTTCCATCTGGCGAGATTGTCCCCCTTTCTCTCGTTGAAAAGCACACCTTATCCAGGCGGCCGCAAGGCCGCCTTTCTTTTTTTGTCTCATTGCCGGGACGTTCATCGGTTTTCAGGATGATCCATCGATCTGGAAACGAGAAGGACGGGGACAAGCCCGGCGATGATGATGATGATCGCCGGTACGGCGGCATCCTGCACCTTGGAGCGTGAGGCATTCTCGTAAACAAGCGTGGCAAGCGTATTGAAGCCGAAGGGTCTCAGCAGGATGGTTGCCGGCAACTCCTTCATGGATTCGATCAGGACCAAAAGGAAAGCGGTCAACGCCGCGGGCCGCATATTGGGCAACAGCACCCTGAACAGCGTCTGCGCCCGGTTCCGCCCAAGCGTTCGCGAAGCCATGTCGATATGCGGCGAGAGCTTCTGGAAACCGGCATCCAGCGTGCCTTCCGCCATGGTCATGAAACGCACGGCGTGCGCATAGATGATGGCAAAGGCGGTGCCGGAGAGCAGCAGGCCGGTGGAAAAGCTGAAATGTGTACGGAAGAACCCGTCCACCCCGTTGTCGAGAGCCGCGAGTGGAATGAGCACGCCGATGGCGAGCACCGTTCCCGGCACCCCATATCCCATGGAGCCGAAGCGGGCGGCAAACTTCGAGGTTCGTGACCGCCCCGTGCGGATTGCGTAAGAAAAGACGAAAGCCGCAACCAGTGTTACCAGGGCCGCGGCAAAGGAAACTTCGAGGCTGTGCCCGAGTGCCTTGAGAAGTTTCGGCGCAAGCAGCGCATCGAACCGTTTGGCCGCGTAACCACCCAGCACGATGACGGGAATGAGAAAGCCACTCGTCACGGGCAGGAAGCAGAAAACAGTTGCCGCGCCGCGCCGCCAGCCGGTCAGCGACTTCAGCCGATGGCGCTGCGTCATGTTTGTCGCCTTGGGTGCGCCGAAGCGCTGTTTTTCCCGGGCGTTGCGTTCGATTACGATGAGCGCGCCGACGATGATGAGGATGACGGCGGCGATCTGCGTTGCATTGGCGAGATTGCCGCGGTTGAGCCAGGTCTCGTAAATGGTGAAGGTCAGCGTCTGCACGCCGAGATATTCGACCGCGCCGATATCGTTGAGGGTCTCCATCAATACCAGAGAAAGCCCGATGGCAATCGCCGGTCGCGCCATCGGCAATTGCACGGAGAAGAACACGTTGAGAGGCTTTGCGCCGAGCGTGCGTGCGGCTTCGGCTGCAAAACGCCCCTGCATGGAAAAGGCGGCACGGGCCGAGAGATAGACATAGGGATAGAGCACCGAGCTCAGGACGATGACCGCACCGCCGAGGGAACGGATATCGGGAAACCAGTAGTCGCGGATGCTGTGATAACCGAAAGCGGCACGCAATAAGCTCTGCACGGGCCCGGTAAAGTCGAGAAACTCACCGAACGCATAAGCGGCGAGATAAGATGGAATGGCGAGCGGCAGGACGAGCGCCGCCGACAGCAGCCGCCGCAGCGGAAACTCGAACGTGGTGACAAGCCAGGCGCAGACAATGCCAAAGAAAGCGGTCGCCGCTGCCGTTGCTCCGAGCAGCATGAACGTACGAAATCCGGCTCGCGGCAGGACGTTGACGAGAAGATGTCGCCACCCCTCCGTGCTGCCGGTCAGCGCCAGCCAGAAGATCGCCAGAACGGGCATGGCGGCGATGGCCGAAACAATGATGGCCGCAATCGGCAATAGAGAAACGCGTTTTGTCGCGGGAAGGGGAACCGTCATGGGCATGCGAGCCTGCTGTCCTGCATAGGCCTTGACCGGCTGGTTCTCCAGCCGGCGGCTTTCGCATTGCTACGCCCGCATGACCTCAGTTGGCAAGGACCCGCTGTGACGGAAAGGTGATTTCCACCAGCGTGCCTTCGTTGGGTGTCGAGGTGATGGAGAAATTCGCCCGGTTGGCGTCCACCATGGCCTTGGTCAACGGCAGGCCGAGCCCGGTGCCGTCACCGCGTACACGTTTGCCGGAAGAAGCCACCTGCCGGAACGGCTTCATCGCCTGTTCCAGTTCCGCCCGCGTCATGCCGATACCGGTGTCGCGGATGCGAAGCGACACGCTGCCATTGGCCTCATAGGCGGTGGACACGACAATCTGCCCGCCTGACGGGGTGAAGCGAATGGCGTTCGACAGGATGTTCAGCACGATCTGCTTGATCGATCGCAGGTCGGCGACGATCTGCGGCACGGATTGCGCAAGCGCCGTGCGGATGATGACGCGCTGGTTGTTTGCCTGCGGCTGCACCAGCGAGACCGCTTCGGCCACCGTTTCGTTGAGCGGGACGGCGATGAAGTCGACATCCATCTGCCCCGCCTCGATCTTGGATATATCGAGGAGATCATTGACGATATCGAGCACATGGCGGCCGGAACGGCCGATATCATTGGCGTATTCCACATAACGCGGATGGCCGATCGGCCCGAAACGTTCGGTCGCCATCATGTCCGCAAAGCCGATGATGGCGTTGAGCGGCGTGCGGATTTCGTGGCTGACGCGCGCCAGGAAGTCGGTCTTGTGGGCATTGGCGGTTTCCGCCGCGCGCTTGGCGTTGCGCAGTTCTTCTTCGGTGCGCTTCCACTGGGTGATGTCGCGGATTACGGCGCAATAGCCATGTGAGGATTTGAGCCGCCCGATGGTCATGAACAGCGGCAGGAAACCGCCGGATGCTTCGCGGCCGATCACTTCGCGGCCATCGTTCAGCACGCTCGCAACACCGTTATTGGCGAGGCCGGAGAGATAGTCCAGCACGGCGCGCTGGCTCTCATGGGCAAAGAGCGTGACGAAAGGCTTGCCGGCAATTTCGCCATTGTCATAGTTGAACAGCGCGCTGGCCGAGCGGTTGAGGGAGCGGATTTCGCCTTCGTCGCCCAAAAGCACCACGCCGTCAGTGGCCGTTTCAAGAATGGAGTGCAGTTCCTCGACTTCGCCCTGAAGCAGGGCGGCTTGCGCGCTCTGCGCCGCGGTGTTTTCATTGGCGGCGGCAACCGGCGCTGCTTTTTCTTCCAGCGGAACGAGAGAAAGCATCAGCGCCTTCGTCTCTTCCCAGCGGATGGATTGCAGCCGCGCTCTGACAGGAATGATATCGTTTTCGGCGCTGACAACCACCATGCCGCCTTCATTGTCGGGCATGTCTTCGAGCTCCTGCCTCTGCAGCAGGGCTTCCAGCCCACCCACTTCTTCGAGTTCGGCCAGAGAGTCATAGCCCGTCAGCCGCAGGAAATCCGGATTGGCGTGGATCAGCCTGTCGCCGGCATGCACGAGAAGGGCAACGGGCATCTGGTCCAGCGTCTCGGCCGTCAGCGCGTCGGCGGGGCGAGGTACAGGACTGACCATTGCTGCCGCGACTTCGGCAACCGGCCGCTCTTCGGCGACGGCCTGCTGCTGCATTTCGTCCGAACCGCTTTCCTCTACGGGTTCGCTGACGGCCGCAGGCTGTTCACCCCGAACATAGTCGGCAAAAAGATCGTCGTCCTGCGCTGGCGCCGTGGCCTTGAGGTCAGTATCGGAAGGTGCGCTGTCAGGCGCATGCGCATCCATGTCCTGTTTAATATCATGCGTGTCCGAACCGATGGAAACGGTTTCCGCATCCGTTTCCCGGCCGTCTTCGAAAGCAGTATCCGCTGGCGCCAGGGCGCGGCCGATTTCGCGGAAGGCGGCCTGCTCACCGGCGGTCAGGCCTTCGCGGGAGCGCGAACGGCGCTCTTCCAGACGAACGATCTTGTCGGAGGAAGAAGGTTCCGGTGCAGTTGCCGGGGCTTCGAATTCGGGCGGGGTGTAATCATGATGCTGTTCGTCGGTCGAAACGTCGTCCGCTGCATCGTCTGCCGCTCCGACCTCCGCGGCCCGGATTTCATCGTCAGTAGCCGATCCGGAAGTGTCCTCCGCATCGTCGTCCTCATCGATGAAGGCCAGCAATTCATGGCTCGTGCTGTCGACGGTTGGCTCCGGAGAAACCTCCGTCGGATCAGACTCTTCGCCCTTCAAGAAGGTAAGGCCGATGGCGTGCGGGTCCTCTGTGGCGTCGGCCAGGCGCACGATGCCGAAACCGCGAAAACCGTCAAATTCCCGTGAGCGGGTATAGGTAGGCAGGGCGGCGAGATCGATCGGCACCATCAGCGATGTGCCTTCCACCGGCCAATGGATTGTCTTGCCCGACCAGGTGTCGCGGCGGCCGAGAAGCTCACGGATCTTGCCGTCGGGATCGAGATTGAACAGGGCCGCGACGTCGGCAAAGCCCATGCCTTCCACCGCAGCCGCCCTGGCACCCACGGCCTCGGCAAATTCATGAGAGATGGAGCTGAACCGTCCTTCAGCGTCGATTTTCCAGACGAAACGGGATGCGCGGGCGCCGGCGTTGAAGGCAAAAGGCTGGGCCTGTTCGACTGCTGCGGTCTCAATTGCAGCATCCTCGTCCGCCGGTGGCGCAACCGGGGATGCCGCGTTTTCGGTTATCTCGTCCTTTGCGACGAAACTCTCCGCATCGAGAGCCTCTTCGGCGGGTTCGTCGTCCGTCTTCTTGGTGAAGGGCGCCTCCGCCTCATCCTCATCCAGTTCAAAAAGATCGGCAATGTCGTCAGTCATCGCCACGTCCGCAGCCGCATCGGCGTCCTGCGTGAAAAGCGCTGCGGGGGCCTCCGGCTTCTCTTCCGCAAAGGGCATAAGCCTGTCTTCATCCTGTCCGGATACCGCTTCTTCCTCCGCGTCGGACGGCTGCTCCTGCGGGTCTTCCACCTCTTCGATGTCTGCGACAGCATCGAGAACGGCGTCGAAAGAGGCGGCCGTTGCGACAACAGGCGCCGTCTCTGCAACCAGCGACGCAGGCTCGACGACCGGGACGTCCTGCGGCTTGTCCTCGGCAAAACCATCGGGGTCGAGTGTGCCCAGTGCGGTTTCGACCACGAAGATCAGGTTGAGTTCGGGCGTGGTGGTGATTTGGCCAGCGGCTGCGGGCAGATAACCCTTTCCGGTAGGTACCGGGCGTTTGACGAGATGTCCCGATTGGCGCGCCGCCATTCCAACCAGTGTTCTGGCCGTATGCGGGGTGATGCCGAGTGTAGAGAAGCCGGGCGAGGCGGCAACGATCCGGTTGTCGCCATCGGTGACTGCCATATGAATATCGGGGTCGTCGAAGCCTTCGATCATGCGCCGGGCGCATTCCACCATGTCGGGCTCGGCCTGATCGGCGCGGGCAGAAAAGAGTATCGCGGTTTGGCCGGGCTCGGCCTCAATGATCTCCGCGCGCGCAGTCGCGGCAATGCTGCGGAAACCGGAGGTGATGCGGATCGTGAAGGGCAGGCTGTCGCCGGTCTTTGAAAGCCGCGCCGCCGTGGCCGCCAGTTGGCGGAATGTCACATCCTGCCGCTTCGGCCCCTGTTCCAGAAAGTCATAAACCATCGGCGTGCCAAACAGGGCAGCGCCGCGTCCATTGGCCCATAGAACATGTCCAAGATCGAGCGAGAACAAAGCCATCGCTTCACCGCGCCCGAAACCTTCACGCACCCGTTCATGCACTGCGATATCGATAAAGGGATACTGGACGGCGGGCATGTCGAAACCTATTCTGGCACTACCGGACCTTGCGGGCTCCCGGCTTCCTCATGAAACCGAAACGTAAACCCGCCGAGGCATCACGTTAACAGAATTTTAAATAACTTCACAGGGTCGCCGGGTCCACCGCCCGGCTTATGAATCGCCAAATAGAGTTAACATCAACAGCCTCAATGCCGGCTTTCCGGTGTCAGCCCGCGCTGGAAAAGCGCTTGCCTTTCGCTGCCTTTTTTCGCAAAATTCGGATAGGGACTTGCAAATGGGAAAAACACCTTTTATGTGACCCCCCGTGGCGCCGCTTTGGCGTTTGATGTGCGGTTGTAGCTCAGTTGGTTAGAGCGCAGGTTTGTGGCACCTGAGGTCGGTGGTTCGACCCCACTCAACCGTACCATTCCCCTCTCCCAGTAAGTTTATATGTCACAAGGACTTACCGGGAGAGGGGAAAGTCTCTTCCACCGCTGGTCAGATATCCCGTTTTCCCGGAAAATAATCTTTGCGGTCACACGGCGCGCGGTCGTGTCAGTGGCCCTGCGGTTTCAGTCCGGCAAAAACCATTTGGCTAAAATCTCTTGCGCTGGTATTGTCTGCCCAACGAAACCTTATGAAAGCCTGCAGCATAGCGTCTACGCTTGTGCGCGGCGAAATGGACAATACAGTGATCGACCCCGGAAACGGCCCAAAGCCGTCGGAACAAGGGGCGTCGGTGGCAAACAAAGGGAAAGCGAAGCGTTCCCGTCGTGGCAAGAAACACAAGCGTGACGGTAAGCCCCGTGACGCCTCTGTGTTGTGGCATGATGTTGCCGCGGATGTTCCGGCCGGTTCCTCCTATGTATCGGCGCTCGAGCCGGATGCCGAGCCGCGCAAGAGAAAACGTCGCAGGCGTTCTCGAGGCAAGGGTGCGTCTCAGCCTGCATCTGCGGCTTCCCCTGCACAGGTGCAGGCTTCAGCCGCAATTGAACCGGCCAATCCATCTTCCTTACCACCCGGTGGCGGGCGTAAGTCGCGTAACCGCAAACGCGGGCATCGCGATCCGCGCGGACGTGATCCGCAGGGCCGCCCGCTTGTCCCCAGCCATGCACCGAAACACGTCGGCAAGCAGAACGGTCGCGCCGGCGGCTCCGCGCAGGACCAGCACCGGCAGCAATCGGAAACATCAGCCCGTCACCCAGGGCGGCAGCACGAGCATGGCCCGGACGCGCCGGCGGATATGTATGCCGCGCTTGATCTCGGCACCAACAATTGCCGCCTGCTGATTGCGCAGCCGACGCGGCCCGGCCAGTTCCGGGTGGTCGATGCGTTTTCGCGCATCGTGCGGCTGGGTGAAGGGCTGGTATCGAGCGGCCGGCTTTCCGATGATGCGATGGACCGCGCGGTTGAAGCACTCAAGGTCTGCGCCGCAAAACTCTCCGGCCGCCCGATCCGGCGCATGCGGCTCATCGCCACCGAGGCTTGCCGCGCTGCTTCGAATGGCGAGGAATTTCTGGCGCGTGTTACGCGGGAAACGGGGCTTAAACTCGAAATCATCAGCCGCGAGACGGAAGCCCGCCTTGCGGTTTCGGGCTGCGCCTCCCTCGTCGGCCGTGAAGCGCGTTCCGTCGTGCTGTTCGATATCGGCGGCGGATCGTCGGAGATCGCCGTCATCAAGGTCGGGGAGAATCGCTCGAACCGGCTTGCCAACCACATCACCCACTGGACCTCGCTGCCCGTCGGCGTCGTCACGCTTTCCGAACGCCATGGCGGTCGTGATGTGACGCCCGACGTTTTTGCCGCGATGGTGCGGGAAGTCGAAGGCCTGCTCGACGCCTTCCATTGCCCGCCGCTCGCGCCGCAAACGCATCACGAGGATTTTCACCTCATCGGCACATCAGGCACGGTGACGACGCTCGCGGGCGTTCATCTCGATCTGCCGCGATATGATCGCCGCAAGGTGGATGGTCTCTGGCTTTCCGATGCCGAGGTGACGGCGATGCAGGACAAGTTGCTTGCATGGGATTTCGCCGGCCGCGCCGCCAATGCCTGCATCGGGCCTGACCGGGCCGATCTGGTTCTCGCCGGCTGCGCGATTCTCGAGGCCATTCGCCGCCGCTGGCCGGCGCGCCGAATGCGCGTGGCGGATCGCGGTCTGCGCGAAGGCCTGCTGACGGATATGATGGCGGATGACGGCGCATGGCGGCGCAACCGCATAAGGCGCATGCAGATGGTACGGCAGGACAGGACGGAAGGTTTGACATGAGCAAGGCGCCAACAAGCACCAATCGCACCGGCCGCAAGATCGGCCAGAAGGTCAAGAAGACCAAGCTCAAGGCCTCGTCGCGCCGCTGGCTCGAACGTCATATCAATGACCCCTATGTGCAGCGCGCCAAGCTGGAAGGCTATCGCGCCCGCGCCGCCTTCAAGCTGTTGGAAATCAACGACAAGCACCAGATCTTGAAAGGGGCAACCCGCATCATCGACCTTGGCGCCGCCCCCGGAAGCTGGTCGCAGATCGCCGCCAAGGTGACGGATTCGACCGAGGACGATATCCGCGTTGCAGCGATCGATTTCCTCGAGATCGATCCCATTCCCGGCGTGAAAATTCTGCAGCTCGACTTCCTCGACCCGAGCGCGCCGGAAAAGCTGATGGAGGCCGTTGGTGGCACGCCCGATCTTGTTTTGTCGGACATGGCAGCACCCACCACCGGGCACCAGAAAACCGACCACATCCGCACCATGCACCTATGCGAAGTCGCGGCCGATTTTGCCGTTCAGGTGCTTGCGGAAGGTGGCCATTTCCTTGCCAAGACCTTCCAGGGCGGCACGGAAAAGCAGCTGCTGGATATGCTGAAGAAGAACTTCAAGCAGGTTCTCCACATCAAGCCGGCGTCGTCACGCTCGGAATCGGTGGAAATGTTCCTGCTTGCCAAACACTTCAAGGGTCGCAAGACCGAGGCGGCGGATGCATCTGAAGCCGAAGAGGCCTCGAAAGACTGATTACTCCGCCGGTTGCGAGACCTTGCCGCGGTGGCCGGAAACGGCCGCACCCGCCTGTGCGTCCATGCGGATGATCGGCACGATGGCGAAGAGCGATACCAGCGCGACGATGGTGAAGGCGATGTGGAAATCGGCGAGCTGCAGATGCGTGCCCGACATCATGCTGCTGACTTCCAGAATGGAAGCGGCGAATGCAACGCCGAGCGCCAGGCTGATTTGTTGCAGCACGGAGGCCATGGACGTTGCCTGGCTCGCCTGACTGTCCTCGATATCGGAATAGCTGAGCGCGTTCGATCCGGTAAAGAAGAAGGACCGGGCAAATCCGGCCGTCACAAGAAAGATCATGATCAACGGGTATGGCGTTTCCGGCGTGAAGAAACTGTTGGCGAGCGTCGTGAACGCGCCGACGATGCCCGCGCCGATCAGCGTCGAGCGAAATCCGGTCGCCGCAAACACCCGCTTGGCCATGAACTTGGTGGTGATCGCCCCGATGGCGCCGGCGAAAGTTATCATGCCCGACTGGAACGGGTTCAATCCGAAACCGATCTGCAGCATCAGCGGCATCAGGAAGGGAATGGCGCCCGTGGAGATGCGGAAGATGGTGCCGCCGACGGAGGCGGCCCGGAAGGTCGCGTTCTGGAAAATTCGAAAGTCCAGAATGGGGGCGGGGTGGTGCGCAGCGTGGCGCATATAAAGAAAACCGCAGATGAAACCGATGATGGTCGACGCGATGCCGATGGCTGGCGGGAGCGCAGGCAGGCTGACGACGGAGAGGCCGAACACCACGCCGGAGGCGGCGATGCCAGATAGCACGAAACCCTTTCCGTCCATTGGCGGCGGGTTGGTGGTTTCGATTTCCGGCAGGAAGATCGTCGAAAGCCAGATGCCGATGATGCCGATCGGCACATTGATCAGGAAGATCCAGTGCCAAGAAAAATAGGTGGTGATGAAACCGCCGATGGGCGGACCGGTCAGCGGCCCCACGAGCCCCGGTATTGTCAGCAGCGCCATGGCGGAGACGAGTTCGCTGCGCTTCGTCGTGCGCAAAAGCACAAGGCGGCCCACGGGTGTCATCATCGCTCCGCCCATACCCTGCAGGAAACGCGAGAGTACGAATTCGAACACCGAAGACGAGACCGCGCAGCAGATTGACCCCACGACGAAGACGCCAATGGCGAAACGGAAGATTTTCTTCGCGCCGTATTTGTCGGCCATCCAGCCGCTGATGGGAATGAAAATCGCCAGAGCCACCATGTAGGCCGTTAAAGCCAGCTTGAGCGTAATCGGGCCGACGTGGAGATCTGCGGCAATTGCCGGAAGCGAGGTGGCGATGACGGTGGAGTCCATCTGCTCCATAAAGAGAGCGACTGCCAGGATGAGGGGAATGATGCGGTTCATGAGGCTGCCTGCGGCTTTCCGCTGCGACAAGGGATATCGCCGTCCGTCCTACGCCTGATAAGCGGGCTTGCCAACACGTTAATTACCAATTTCTGATGTTCCGATCAAACCTGCGTGAGGCCGGTTTCCTTGCAACTTTCTCGCTCTATTGTCCGTTGGGTGAGTTCAGTTGGCAATCACGGCCAGTTGGCGATATCGGAGACAAGATGATGACCCAATCCTTGAACATGAGCAGACGCGGCCTCATCGGTGCGGCCGGCGCGAGCGTTCTCGGCGCGCCGTTTTTGATGGCGCGCAGCGCAAATGCCCAGACCAACCAGCCGCAGACCTCGATGGAGATAGAGCACGCCATGCCGCCCGAAACCAACCGCTTCAAGCTCGGTAATTTCGAAGTGCTGGTGGTGAAGGATGGCGAGCGCGCGGCCCCCAATCCCGGCGAGACCTTCGGCACAGACCAGTCGGCCGAGACGGTCGGTAAATTGCTGGAAGACAATTTTCTGCCGACGGACCAGTTCGTCAATTCCTTCTCCCCCGTCCTCGTCAATACAGGGTCCGACCTCGTCCTGTTCGACACCGGTTTCGGTGAGGCCGGGCGCGGTGCGGGCAATGGTCGCCTGATCGAGGGCATGGCAGCCGCCGGTTACGCACCTGAAGATGTGACAGTGGTGGTGCTGACCCACATGCATGGCGACCATATTGGCGGCCTGATGGAGAAGGGCGCGCCGGCCTTTTCCAAGGCACGTTATGTTTTCGGCCAGACGGAATATGATTTCTGGACGGATGAAAAGCGCGTCGGCACGCCGGCAGAGGGCGGTCACAAGGGTGTTCTCGCCAACGTGAAGCCGCTGGCCGAAAAGGCGACCTTCATCGGCGACGGTCAAGATGTGGTGTCTGGCATCACAGGCATCGCAGCCTTCGGCCATTCGCCGGGGCACATGATTTTCCGTGTCGAATCGGAAGGCAAGCAGCTGATCCTGACGGCGGATACGGCCAATCATTTCGTCCTGTCGCTGCAGAGACCTGACTGGGAAGTTAAGTTCGACATGGACAAGACGGCAGCCGCTGCGACCCGCAAGAAGGTCTTCGACATGATTGCCACCGACCGGCTGCCCTTCCTCGGCTACCATATGCCTTTCCCGTCTGTCGGTTACGCAGAGAAGCTGGATACGGGCTATCGTTTCGTGCCGAAATCTTACCAGTTTGATATCTGATATCTGCTGCAATGCAGCAACAGGAAAAGCCCGGAAGCCGATTCCGGGTTTTTTCTATTCCCTTCCTGTCATGAACGTGTTACCAGCCCTCGCCAACTTCCAAGCAATCCTTGCAGGGCGCCGGGGTGAACTTTTCGTTCCGGAGCGGCCACGCATTTTCAGTATGAAGGAATTTGGTCATGGCACGCATCATTCAAACACCCACTGGTTTGGACGCTCTCACATTTGACGATGTGTTGCTGCAGCCCGGACATTCCGAAGTCATGCCGGGACAGACGAATATCGCCACCCGCATCGCCCGCGATATCGATCTCAACCTTCCAATTCTCTCCTCCGCCATGGATACGGTCACCGAAGGTCGCCTCGCGATTGCCATGGCCCAGGCCGGCGGCATCGGCGTCATCCACCGCAACCTGACCCCTATCGAACAGGCCGAAGAAGTCCGGCAGGTGAAGAAGTTCGAAAGCGGCATGGTCGTCAACCCCGTCACCATCGGCCCGGATGCGACGCTTGCAGAAGCACAGGCGTTGATGAAGGCGCACGGCATTTCCGGCATCCCGGTGGTTGAAAACGGCGGCGCCGGCGGCCACAAGAACGGCCGCCTCGTTGGCATCCTGACCAACCGCGACGTGCGCTTCGCCTCCGATCCGCAGCAGAAGATTTACGAACTGATGACCCGCGAAAACCTGGTCACGGTCAAGGAAAGCAGCGTCGATCAGCAGGAAGCACGCCGCCTCTTGCACAAGCACCGCATTGAAAAGCTGCTGGTGGTGGACGCCAAGGGCAATTGCGTCGGCCTCATCACCGTCAAGGACATTGAGAAGTCGCAGCTGAACCCCAATGCCACCAAGGATGCGCAGGGCCGCCTTCGCGCCGCTGCCGCCATCAGCGTTGGTGCTGACGCCATCGAGCGCGCCGAGCGCCTCATAGATGCCGGCGTCGACCTTCTGGTTGTCGATACCGCGCACGGCCATTCGCAGCGCGTGCTGGATGCCGTCTCTCAGGTCAAGAAGATGTCGAACTCGGTTCGCATCATCGCCGGTAATGTCGCCACTGCCGACGGCACCAAGGCTCTGATCGATGCCGGCGCGGACGCCGTCAAGGTCGGTATCGGCCCCGGCTCCATCTGCACCACCCGCATCGTCGCCGGCGTCGGCGTGCCGCAGCTTGCCGCGATCATGTCGTCGGTTGAAGTCGCCAACGCGGCTGATATCCCCGTCATCGCCGATGGCGGCATCAAGTTTTCGGGCGATCTGGCCAAGGCGATCGCCGCCGGCGCCTCGGCTGTCATGATCGGCTCGCTGCTTGCCGGCACGGATGAAAGCCCGGGCGAAGTATTCCTGTATCAGGGCCGGTCTTTCAAGGCTTATCGCGGCATGGGTTCCGTTGGCGCCATGGCGCGTGGTTCTGCCGACCGTTATTTCCAGGCTGAAGTGCGCGACACACTGAAGCTCGTGCCTGAAGGTATTGAAGGCCAGGTTCCCTATAAGGGCCCGGTCTCCGGCGTTCTGCACCAGCTGGCCGGCGGACTGAAGGCTGCCATGGGTTATGTTGGCGGCAGCAACATCAAGGAATTCCAGGAACGCGCCACTTTCGTGCGCATTTCCAGCGCTGGCCTGCGCGAAAGCCACGCCCATGACGTGACAATCACCCGCGAAAGCCCGAACTACCCCGGCGCGGTTTGATCTTTCGAGCCGAATCCGTAAAAAGATAGGCTAGTTATTTGGCGCTCCCCGATTCATGCCGGATCGGGGAGCGTTTTCATGATTGGAGAAAAGCATGTCACCCACGACCGCAATGTTCTGGCCGATGATCGCCCATGTCGTTCTGGTCTTCTGGCTTTACGCGCTTCTGATCGTTCGGCGAAACAAATATGCATTCAAGGATCGCGAATCGGCGATCCGCCTCCGGGATCACGGCGAGGAGGCACGCGAAAGCCGTCTGGTGAACCGCAACATCGCCAACCAGTTCGAAGTGCCGGTCCTGTTTCACATCGCCTGCCTGCTGCTCTACATCACGGATGCGGACAATATCGTGACCGTTGTCCTGGCATGGCTTTTTGTGCTTTCGCGTTATGCGCATTCCTATGTCCACGTCACCAGCAACCGCCTGCGTCAACGCGGCGCATTGTTTGGTATTGGTTTTGCGCTGGTCGTCTGCCTGTGGGGATGGCTCGCCATATGGTTGGCGCTGGAGTAAATCAGCACCGTGAGGTTGCTTCATAAGTGAGACAATCCCGGCCTGCAAAATGGTGCGATTTGCGATGGGTCAATTCCATGACGCCCCATCCCCGTTAATCTCTGCCTCGCCGTCGAGGATTTCAGGCGAGCAGAGATTAGGGAGTATGTCATGGCTAAGACAATGAAAGCGGCAGTCGTCCGCGCATTTGGAAAACCGCTGACCATCGAGGAAGTGGCGATACCGGATCCCGGCCCCGGTGAAATTCTCATCAACTACAAGGCGACGGGCATTTGCCACACCGACCTGCACGCCGCAACCGGCGACTGGCCGGTCAAACCCAATCCGCCTTTCATCCCCGGCCACGAAGGTGTCGGTTATGTCGCAAAGATCGGCGCTGGCGTCACGGGCATCAAGGAAGGTGATCGCGCCGGCACGCCCTGGCTTTATACGGCCTGCGGATGCTGCGTCCCCTGCCGTACGGGCTGGGAAACGCTATGCCCGAGCCAGAAGAATTCCGGTTATTCCGTCAACGGCAGCTTCGCCGAATATGGCCTCGCCGATCCGAAATTCGTCGGCCGCCTGCCGGATAATCTCGATTTCGGCCCGGCCGCACCTGTCCTTTGCGCCGGCGTCACCGTCTACAAGGGTCTGAAGGAAACCGAAGTCAGGCCCGGTGAATGGGTGGTCATCTCGGGCATTGGCGGGCTTGGCCATATGGCCGTGCAATATGCCAAGGCCATGGGCATGCATGTTGTTGCCGCCGATATCTTCGATGACAAGCTGGCGCTTGCCAAAAAACTCGGCGCCGATGTCGTCGTCAACGGCCGTGCGCCAGACGCCGTGGAGCAGGTGCAGAAGGCGACCGGCGGTGTCCATGGTGCGCTGGTGACCGCGGTATCGCCGAAGGCCATGGAGCAGGCCTATGGCTTCCTGCGCTCCAAGGGCACCATGGCGCTTGTCGGCCTGCCGCCGGGCTTCATCTCCATTCCGGTATTCGACACGGTGCTGAAGCGCATCACGGTGCGCGGCTCCATCGTCGGCACACGACAGGATTTGGAGGAGGCGCTGACCTTCGCCGGCGAAGGCAAGGTGGCGGCTCACTTCTCGTGGGATAAGCTCGAAAACATCAACGATATCTTCCACCGCATGGAAGAGGGCAAGATCGACGGCCGTATCGTCGTGGACCTCGCCGCCTGATGTGAAAATCCGGAAGCGGCGCTCACGCAAATGTGTGGCGCCCCTTCCGACTGCCTTATTCCCCGCCCTTAGATCTGCGTTATCCTCCCGCATCCGTGCGTCCAAGGAGGATAGAGCGATGGACAAGCCCAAGATTACGCAGGCCATGATCGACGCTTATGATGAGTATACCCATCTCAGCCTTGATCGCCGCAAATTCATGGAAAAGCTCACCGTGCTGGCCGGCTCCGGCGCGGCGGCGGCGGCAATTGCGCCCCTTCTTTCCGCCAACAGCGCCCGCGCCGCCATCGTCGCGCCTGACGATGCTGGCATTGTTGCGGAAGACGTGACCTATCCGGCGCCCGGCGGCGAGATGAAGGGTTATCTCGTCACGCCGAAATCGGCGTCCGGCCCCATCGGTTCCGTCATCGTCATTCACGAGAACCGTGGCCTCAACGACCATATCCGTGATGTGGCCAGACGCGTGTCGCTCGCCGGATTTCGGGCGCTCGCGGTCGATTTCCTCTCGCCGCAGGGTGGTACACCCGCTGATGAGGAGAAGGCGCGGCAGATGTTCAGTGGTCTCGACATGGATGCAACTGTCGCCAATGCCGAAGCGGGACGGGTCTGGCTTGCGGCGAGGCAAGGGGCGAATGGCAAGGTCGGCGCCATCGGTTTCTGCTGGGGCGGCGGGCTGGTCAACCGTTTCGCCACCAAATCGGCGGGCCTGAATGCCGGCGTCGCCTATTACGGTCAGCAGGCCCCGGCGGCCGATGTGCCGGCCATAAAGGCGCCGCTGCTTTTGCATTACGCCGGTCTCGACGAGCGCATCAATGCCGGCATCGATGCTTACAAGAAGGCGCTGGAGGAAAACGGCAAGACCTTCGAGATTTTCGTCTATGACGGCGTCAACCATGCCTTTAACAATGACACGTCTTCGGCGCGCTATGACAAGGCGGCTGCTGATCTCGCCTGGGGGCGGACGGTGGAGTTTTTCAGGAAATATCTGGGGTGATTGGGTTTTGAGCGGGCAGCTGTTCTTCTCGCCGGTGGGGGAGAGGGGGGTGAACCCCACGCATCTTCGGTCCAACAACCCTGAATCCGGCCCTAAACCCCACCAGCCCCACGCTTCAAATGCTCATCCAGCCGCGGCATGATTTCCACGAAATTACACGGCAGATGACGATAATCGAGTTGCGCCTTGAGGATGCCATCCCACGCATCCTTGCAAGCCCCCGGTGATCCCGGCAGCACGAAGATGAAGGTCGCATTCGTCACACCACCGGTCGCGCGTGACTGGATGGTGGCGGTGCCGATCTTGTCGTAGGAAATGCGATGGAACAGCGCCGAAAACCCGTCCATGCGCTTTTCGAACAGCGGTTCCAGCGCCTCCGGTGTCACATCGCGGCCGGTAAAGCCGGTGCCGCCTGTCGTGATGACCACATCCACGCCGTCAGTGAGCGTCCATTCGCGCACCGTGTCTGCGATCGCCGCCTTGTCGTCAGGCACGATGGCACGGGCGGCGAGCCTGTGGCCTGCCTCCTCCAGCCTTGCGACCAGCGTATCGCCGGACTTGTCATTCTCCAGCGTGCGGCTGTCCGAAACGGTCAGAACCGCAATGCCAAGGGGAATGAAGGGTCTATCGCCTGCCATGGCCTTGTCCTCGAAATATCCGGCCCTCAAATGGTCCGCGTTGCCTGAAAATACCAGCCTGGGCGCTTCTTCCGAAGCGATGTTTCCGCGTTTTGGGCGGCATCGAAGGAATGAAAAATCCCGAAACAGGTTGCCCCGGAACCGGACATGCGCACAAGGGTGGCGCCCTCCTCAGACAGCAACCCGATGATCTCGCCGATGTCAGGCAGAAGCGCCTGGGCCGGCGGTTGCAGATCGTTGCGACTTTCCGCGAGAAAATCCATCCAGCCGATTGTCACCTCGCCAACCTTGGCTGGCGTCGGCAGAAGCGGGTTGGCCTTGTTCTGCAATCGCCGGAAAATCTCCGGCGTCGAGACCGCTTTCAGCGGGTTGGCCAGCACCAGAAACAGTTCCGGCAGGTCATTGACCGGTTCGATGTCCTCGCCGATGCCGCGTGCGATCAGCGATCGGCTTTCAAGACACATAGGCACATCCGCGCCGAGCGTCAGCGCTATGGACGAAATCCTATCCGCTGTCATCCCGGCACGCCAGTGGCGCAGAAGCGCCCGCAGCGTTCCCGCCGCATCCGCCGAGCCGCCCCCTATACCTGATGCAACGGGCAGATTCTTTTCAAGGTGAATGGCGACCGGGGGCGCTGGTTGACCCATTGATGCGAGCGCGTTGCGCAGTAAATCTCTGGCCCGGGTAACGAGGTTATCGCCGCCATCGCCGGCGCGTAGAAGATCGCCAAACGGTCCTGAGATGGAGAAGCTGTCGACATCGGCGTCCTGGATATGGATCGTGTCGCCGGCTTCGGTAAACACCACCAGCGATTCAAGCAGATGGTAGCCATCCGCCCGCTGCCCGGTGACGTGGAGTGCCAGATTAACCTTGGCCGGGGCCGCCTCGACTGTCTCGGCCGCCCCGGAAATGCCCTGCATCGCCATGTGGCGTCAGGATTTCTTGTCCGGAGCAGGGGTCGCCGGGGCCGGAGGAGCCGGCGGGTGCGGCGCCACGTCCTTCTTGGCCGTATTCTCGGCATCCTTCTCGACTGGCGGCAGGCCGTTGGCGATCTTTTCCTTCACCTTGGCCTTGTCCACGTCGTCGCTGTCGCCGATCAGTGCGCGGTTCCACTGATAGACCGCCTCGATCTTGCGGCCGACGCGCCAATAGGCATCGCCCAGATGGTCGTTGATGGTGGGATCACCGGCCTTGAGTTCGATTGCCCGTTCCAGTTCGGTCACGGCATCGTCGAAATCGCCGAGGCGATAATGCGCCCAGCCGAGCGAATCCACGATATAGCCGTCATTCGGCCGAAGCTCGACGGCGCGGCTGATCATCTTCATGCCTTCATCGAGATTGATGCCCTTGTCCACCCAGGAATAACCCAGATAGTTCAGAACCTGCGGCTGCTCGGGGTTGAGCTCCAGCGCCCGCTTGAAATTCGGTTCGGCCTTGTCCCATTGCTTCAGGCGCTCGTAGGCGATGCCGCGCTGGAAAAACACCGTCCAGTCGGATTTCTGCGGCACGGCGCCGATCACTTCAACGGCCTTGTCGTAATTCTCCGCCATGGCCTTGTAGTCCTTGGCATCGGACAGCACGCTGCCATAGGCGAGGTAGGAACGAATATCCTTGGGGTCGGATTCGAGGAGCGACTTGAGGTGTTTGCGTGCCTCTTCCACCTTTTCGGTCTGCGCCAGCGTCAGTCCGAGCTGCAGCTCGGAGATGCGATACATCGGCGAGTCCTTCGGCACTTCACGATAGAAGGCGATGGCACGTTCCGGCTTCTTCATGGCTTCTGCAAGTCCGCCGAGAAGAATGAGCGTATCCGGGCTCTTCGGATCGAGCGCGCGCGACGTCTGCAGATAAAGCGTGACGATCTCTTCGGCGCCTTCGCGGTTCAACGCACCGGCGATGGAGAACATGACGCTGGCGGCGCCCTCCACGGCATTGGTGATCTGCTGCTCCGGCTTCTCACCCTTTTCGATGGACTGGCGGAGCGCTTTCAGCGGTGCGTAATTCGGCGCGAAAGTGTCGCCGACCGCGATCGCATCCAGCGCTTTCTGCTTGTTGCCGGCGGAAGCCTCCAGCCTTGCGAGCGCCATCACTGCGCGCATATAGGTATCGGAGGCGGTCGCTCCGCCTTCGCGGTCGGTTACCGCTTCGTTCAGGCTCTTGCGGGCGGCCTCGGTGTTGCCGGAAACAAGCGCGATGGCTGCCGCATTGTATTTCTGGAAGATCGAAATCCAGCCCGGGCCCTTCATGTTGTTGACGAGCGCCAGAGCCTCCTTCGGCTTGCCGGAACCCGCGCGCGCCCAGGCGGTCAGAAGCGTGTTGACCATGCGGTCCAGATCGTTCGGGCCGGAATATTTCAGGATTTTCTCGGCCTTGGCGAATTCCTTGTCCTTGATGGCGTCGAGGCCACGCACGATGGTCGTGACGCGTTCCACCGAGGTATCGTCCTTCATCGAATCGGCAATCTTGGCGCCGGCTTCGAAGTTGCCGCTCAGAAGTTCGGCGATCATCAGCCGCTGGCGGATCTCCGAGTTGGCAGGGTCGAATTCCAGCGCCTTCTTGTAGAGCGAAATTGCGGTGGGATAATCCTGATCGACATCGGCATTGCGTCCGGCGAGGAAGGCGCCGGAGAAGGTGTTGACCTTGCCGGGGTCGAACGTAACGGCCTTGTCTTCCGGTGTCGCCTTCGTCTCCGCAAAGCCGGGGCTTGCACCCGCGCCGATTGCGAGAGCGGCGGCAAGAGCCGCGCTGCAGAGAAGACGGAGTGCTGGTTTACGCCGCATGAGGGAACCTTTGCCTTTGTGCAGAAGCACGGAAAAATCAGTTTCCATTGTTTGGTCACTACAGAATGGCTTTTTTGAAGCAACCCCGCAAGAAATTATGGCCCCGGCCACAATCACGCCTCGCGGAGAGCAAGGCCCGCAACCTCGGGCGGATGCTGTGTTCCATCCGCCTTTCGCCTGGCCTGCGGCGTCAGTTCAGACGCTCGATGCAGAAGTCGATCACTTCCAGAAGCGCATTTTTCCAGGGGCTCTGCGGCAACGGTGCAAGCGCATCGCGGGCAATGGTGCCATAATGCGTTGCACGGCCTATCGTATCGCCGAGGCCGTTATATTTTGTGATCAGGCCGAGCGCCTTTTCGAGGTTCTCGTCGCTGCTCTCGCCATTTTCAATGGCATTGCGCCAGAAAGCGCGCTCATCCTGCGTGCCGCGGCGATAGGACAGGATGACCGGCAGGGTGATCTTACCCTCGCGGAAATCGTCGCCCGTGTTCTTGCCGAGATCAGCCGACTTGCCGCCATAGTCCAAGACGTCATCGACCAGCTGGAAGGCGAGGCCGAGATTCATGCCATAGGATTTCAGTGCACTGCGGGTCGCCTTGTCGGTCTTGGCGACGATGGGGCCGACTTCGGCCGCGGCGGCGAAGAGGGCAGCCGTCTTGGCGCGAATCACCTGAAGATAATCGTCCTCGGTCGTTTCCATGTTCTTGGCGACCGAAAGCTGCAGTACCTCACCCTCGGCGATGACCGAGGCGGCGGTGGAGAGCACGTCGAGCGCATCGAGAGAGCCGACATCCACCATCATGCGGAAGGCCTGGCCAAGCAGGAAGTCGCCGACGAGAACGCTTGCCTGGTTGCCCCAGATGGTGCGTGCGGTGGATTTTCCGCGACGCAGATCGCTTTCATCCACCACGTCGTCATGCAGAAGCGTCGCCGTGTGCATGAACTCCACGCTGGTGGCGAGCTTGATGTGGTTGTCGCCCTCGTAACCGAACATCGAGGCCGAGGCGAGCGTCAGCATCGGCCGCAGGCGCTTGCCGCCGGACGAGATGAGGTGGTTGGCCACCTCGGGTATCATCTGCACGTCGGAACCGGCCTTGGAAAGGATAAGCTGGTTCACCCGTTCCATGTCGGGGCGGGTCAGGTCGACAAGCGGCTTGACGGATGCGAGTTTGTTTTTGCTTTCTTCAAGCGGTATGACGACGCCCAAGGGACAGGACTCCAGTTCGAATTTGAATTCGACAATAAAAACTGACGCCTTGCGCGGCAAGGGGCGAATTGCCGCTAGCCATTCAAAAAGATGGGAATTTAAGGTCTATCCATGCGTGAACTGATCCGTACCAACGATGCCGTGCTGCTCTCCTTCGCCGAAAGCCTGATGAAGGATGCCGGCATCCATTGCCTCATTGCCGATCAGGCAATGAGCATTCTGGAGGGATCTCTCGGCCTTTTGCCCCGCCGGTTTCTGGTAGAGGAAGATCGGGCGGCTCAGGCCCGCCGTATCCTCATCGATGCCGGGCTCGGCGACGAGTTGCGCAACGAAGAGGCTTGAACGACGGTGGACGACGGCATTTCCGAAACGATCGATGCCTTTCATCGGGGCCGGTTTCATATCATCCAGCCGAAGGGCAGGGGGCATCGGGCCGGCATGGACGCCATGCTTCTGGCTTCGCTGGTGGCGGATGACCGCCCCTGCCGGATTGCCGATCTGGGTGCCGGTGCCGGTGCCGCCGGCATGGCGGTTGCGGCGCGGCTCGAAAAGGCCAGGGTGACGCTCTATGAGCGCTCGCCGGAAATGGCGCAATTTGCCCGCCGCAGTCTGGAACTGCTTGACAATGCAGCCTTTTCGGCCCGCGTCGAGGTGCGCGAAGCGGATGTGACGCTGCGCGCGAAAGCCCGTGTGGAAGCGGGTTTGCCCGACGATCATTTCCATCACGTCATCATGAACCCGCCCTATAATGACGCGGGCGACCGCCGCACGCCGGATGCTCTGAAGGCCGAAGCCCACGCGATGACGGACGGCCTGTTCGAAGACTGGATCAGGACCGCGGGTGCGATCATGATCCCGGGCGGGCAGCTTTCCCTGATTTCGAGGCCGCAATCAGTGGCGGAGATCATTGCTGCCTGCGGCAGCCGGTTCGGCGGTATCGAAATCACCCTCATCCATCCACGTCCCGGCGAGGATGCGGTACGTATGCTCGTAACCGCCATCAAGGGATCGCGCGCACGGCTGTCCTTCCGCGCGCCGCTCATCATGCATGAGACCGGCAGCCACGCCTTCACCCCCTTCGTTGATGACCTCAACAATGGTCGTGCGGCCTATTCCCGTAATGTAAGGGCAATCAGACCCGGCTTATAAAATCACCGTGACGCTAGCCGCATGCCATTGTGTTTTGCCCGGCGATACATACATCCGTGTCGATGAAGTCATTGCTGTGAGGATTGATTGGTGGGTTTGCTGAAGCTTCTTGTGCCGAAACGCTTTCGTAAAAAAGAGCTCGTCATTCCCGTGGTGCGCATGCATGGCGCGATTATGGCCGGCGGCAACCAGTTCCGCCCCGCCCTCAATCTCGCTTCCTATGCGCCGCTTCTCGAAAAGGCCTTCGCCGTCAAGGATGCTCCGGCCGTCGCCATTTCGCTCAATTCGCCCGGTGGTTCGCCGGTGCAGGCGCGGATGATCTATAACCGTATCCGCCAGCTTGCCGAGGAAAAGGACAAGAAAGTCCTCATCTTCGTGGAGGACGTCGCGGCCTCGGGCGGCTATATGATCGCTCTTGCCGGCGACGAGATCATCGCCGACCCCACCTCAATCGTGGGTTCGATCGGCGTCGTCTCCGGCGGCTTCGGTTTTCCGGAAATGTTGAAGAAGATCGGTGTGGAGCGGCGCGTTTATACGGCCGGCGAAAACAAGGTCATTCTCGATCCCTTCCAGCCGGAAAAGGAAGGCGACATCGATTACCTGAAGTCGCTTCAGGTCGAAATCCACAATGTTTTCATTGATATGGTCAAGATGCGCCGCGGCTCCAAGCTAAAGGGCGACGAGGCGATCTTCTCCGGTCTGTTCTGGACCGGCATGCGTGGCCTCGACCTTGGCTTGATCGATGGGCTGGGTGACATGCGAGAGGTTCTGCTTCGCCGTTATGGTGAAAAGGTCAAGCTCCAGCTCGTCAGCGGCGGGCGCACTTTGTTCGGTAAAAAAGTACCTGGTGTGAATGCTGCGTTTGGCCTCGACACCCCAAAGCTGGCGGCGGGCGCCGTCGCGGGTCTTGCGGAGGTCGCCGAAGAAAAGGCATTGTGGTCGCGTTTCGGTCTATGATGTCGCGGGAATAAAGCCTTATGGCGCAGCTTATTACAATCATTCTTCTGGTGGTGGGGGCCATCATCCTCTACCGCCGCTTCGTTCGCGATGCGGAAAAGCTCTCGGCAAAATCGAAACAGCGCGAGAAGGAACGCGAGACCGGAGCGATCGGCACGCTGATCAAGGATCCCGAGACGGGGGAGTACCGCGTGAAGCGTGAGGATGAGGCGTAAGGCGCAGTCATCCCGGACAATCTCGTTTGCCAGTCCTGAAGGATTGGGGGTTAACCCAAAAATCAGCTTTTCGGGACAGCCCTGAAATTCGCCGAGTATTTTCGTCCCGATTGTGCGATTAGTGATCCACAAATTTTAGGGTGATCTGCTTTGCTTCGGCCTAAGCCGGCTGAAGTCTCGCATTGCGCAGCCGGACGGGGTAGTTTTGCAAAAAGTTCATTCCATTCAGTTTTTGCGGGCGGTCGCCGCGCTTTCCGTCATGTTTTTTCACATTGTCGGGGCTCCTCTGACGATAGGCGCCGCCGGGGTGGATGTGTTTTTCGTAATATCGGGATTCGTGATGGGCATGGTCGGCGATAAGGCGACACCCACCAAATTCCTGCGTCATCGGCTTTTCCGTATCGTGCCGCTCTACTGGGCCGTTACATTGCTCATGTGTCTTGGCGCGCTGGCAGGCGTGTTTTCCACATTCACCTTTACCATGGACCATCTCTGGAAATCTTCGCTGTTCATCCCTTATGCGGATGCTTCGGGCCAGGTCACGCCTCTCGTGATGGTGGGCTGGACGTTGAATATGGAGATGTTCTTTTATCTCGTTTTTGCGTTGGGTCTTGCACTGCGCGCGCCCATTTCCGTGACGATCATTGTCCTGACGGGCATGGTCTGCCTGGGGCAACTGGCGGACTGGCAGTCTCCCTTCATGCAGATCTGGGCCTCGCCGCTGCTGCTGGAATTCCTCGCCGGTCTTGTCCTGTCGCAGATTGCCTTTGCGGGCGTGCGCAGCGGCGCTGCGGCCCTCGTGCTTTCTTTTGTCGGCTTCGCTTTCGCGGCCGGTATCGGTGAGCAATCCGGCCTTCTGCGCATCGCGAGCTGGGGCGTGCCAGCCTTTCTGCTGGTGGCGGGCTGTGTGTGGATCGAAAGAGCGGGTGGCTGGCCCATCGCGTGGCTGAAGCCCTTTGAAATCATCGGGGACGCCTCCTATGCGCTTTATCTCCTGCACGGGCTGGTTATTTCCGTGGTCTACAAGATCATCGCGCCGGGCCCTGCGGCAGGGATCGTGGTCGTTTTTGCGGCATTGGCTGTCTCGGTTGCCGCACATCTCCTGTTTGAAAAACCGGTGATCAGGCTTCTCAGGAAATTCGCAGACCGTGGCATCGGTGGTCAACGTGCCGAGGCCGTGGGCTGATCGCCGCTTCGCATAAAACCTTGACCCTCAAGCCATGCCGTGGCACCAGTCCGCATCCGAAGTAAGTCAATGCTTACTTGTCCTCCTAACGCCGCGATGACTGCAATGACCGATGTTCCCGACCATATGAACCCGAAGCGTTCCTTTCAGGCGCTGATCCTGACGCTGCATAATTACTGGGCCGACAAGGGCTGCGCGGTGCTGCAGCCTTACGATATGGAAGTGGGCGCGGGTACGTTCCATCCGGCCACGACGCTGCGCGCACTTGGGCCGAAGCCGTGGAAGGCCGCTTATGTGCAGCCCTCGCGCCGCCCGTCGGACGGCCGTTACGGGGAAAACCCCAACCGTCTGCAGCATTATTACCAGTATCAGGTCATCCTGAAGCCCAACCCTTCAAACCTGCAGGAACTCTATCTCGGTTCGCTGAAGGCAATCGGCCTCGATCCGCTGCTGCACGATGTGCGTTTCGTCGAAGACGACTGGGAAAGCCCGACGCTCGGTGCCTGGGGCCTTGGCTGGGAATGCTGGTGCGATGGCATGGAAGTGTCGCAGTTCACCTACTTCCAGCAGGTCTGCGGCATCGAATGCTCGCCGGTCGCGGGCGAACTGACCTATGGTCTGGAACGCCTCGCCATGTATGTCCAGGGCGTCGACAATGTCTACGACCTGAACTTCAACGGCCGCGAGGGCGAAGAGAAGATTTCCTATGGCGACGTCTTCCTGCAGGCCGAGCAGGAATATTCCCGCCACAACTTCGAATTCGCCGATACGGCCATGCTGCATCGCCATTTCATCGACGCCGAAAAGGAATGCCAGGCGCTTCTCGCTGCCGGTGCGCCCGGCGACAACGATAATCAGCGCCTGCACAAATGCGTGTTCCCGGCCTATGATCAGTGCATCAAGGCCAGCCACGTCTTCAACCTTCTGGATGCGCGCGGCGTGATCTCGGTAACGGAACGTCAAAGCTATATCCTGCGCGTGCGCACGCTGGCGAAAGCCTGCGGCGAAGCCTTCCTGCTGACGGATGCGGGCGGGCTGAACTGGAACAGGGCCGCTTGATTTTTAGCGGTAAGCTCTTGTCTAACTTTGATGATTTGAAAGGCCGTTCTTGACGGCCTTTTATTTTGTGTGGATTCGTATGGCTGAATAGGGCAATGGGTTTAACCGTGAATAAAATTAGAAATTTCTGTTTTCTATTTGTGCTTACACTCGGATGCACTCTCGGTAATGGCGCGGCTGCGGAAACGACAGACTGGATGAGCGGCAACGATGCCTTTGCCCGCGCCGACAAGCTGCGTTCTTTTGGAATGATCGTCACCCGCATGGAGTGCAAGGATAGCGGCCAGCGCTCTCTCGATGTGGGCAGCGCGCTCGTCCGCATGCACTACACGCGCAATACGAAAATGCTCGACTGGGTCATAGACGGCTGGAATCATCTGGAGGGAAACAAGGAATATTGGGCTGAGCGAGGCTACAGGCTTGCCTCCTATACTCTTTTTGTCCGTAAGGTATCCGGCCTGAAATTATATTGTACCGTCTTTTATAAATAACGGGCGCTGCTTCCTGCAGCGGGTCCGTTCCGCCAAAAGCGGACAGAATGAGCGAAGCCCCATGACTTTGCGGTAATGAGCGGTTATCGTGCGCGCAACGAAGCTGGGAATCGCAATTCATGTTCATCACGCTGGCAATCATCGCGGCAATCGCGCTTTATGTTGTCTTCATCTATAACGGTCTCGTCAAGGCGCGGCAGATGAAGGAAGAGGCGTGGTCAGGCATCGACGTGCAGCTGAAGCGCCGCGCTGATCTCATCCCCAACCTCATCGAGACCGTGAAAGGTTACGCGGCCCATGAAAAGAGCACCTTTGAAGAGGTGATCAACCTGCGCAACCGGGCGCAGGCCGTGCCGGCGGGCGATGTCGAAGGCCGCGCCCAGGCGGAAGGACTGCTGTCACAGGCGCTCGGTAAGCTCTTTGCGCTCGCCGAAGCCTATCCCGATCTGAAAGCCAATACGAACTTTCTGGAATTGCAGCGCTCGCTCGAAACCATCGAAAGCGAGATCCAGATGTCGCGCCGTTATTACAATGGCGCTGCCCGCGATCTTAACGTCAAGGTGGAGAGCTTCCCGTCCAATCTCGTGGCGGGGCAGTTCGGTTTTGCCAAGGCGCCCTATTTCGAGATCGACAACCCGGCCGACCGCGCCGTGCCGACGGTGAAGTTCTAAGCACCGGCTCACAAATTCCCGCCGATATTCCGATAGCCCGGCTTTGCGCCGCATTCTTTGACAAGACGACGATCCCTCCTCAATGGCTCAGTGCTGCGGCTCGGCAGCGCTTTCCGGCAAGGTGGAGCCGCCCGGTTCCAAATCCATTACCAACCGTGCACTTCTGCTGGCCGGGCTCGCCAAGGGCAAAAGCCGTCTCACGGGCGCGCTGAAAAGCGACGATACGCTTTACATGGCAGAAGCGCTGCGTGAGATGGGTGTCAAGGTAACCGAGCCTGACGCCACCACCTTCGTGGTGGAGAGTTCAGGTGGGTTGCATCAGCCGGAAAAGCCGCTTTTCCTCGGCAATGCCGGCACAGCCACCCGCTTTCTCACCGCCGCTGCCGCCCTTGTGGATGGCGCCGTCATCATCGATGGCGACGAGCATATGCGCAAACGCCCGATCATGCCGCTGGTGGAAGCCCTGCGCTCCCTCGGCGTTGAGGCGGAGGCGCCGACCGGCTGCCCGCCCGTCACCGTCTGCGGCAAGGGTACTGGCTTCCCGAAGGGCAGCGTCACGATCGACGCCAATCTTTCCAGCCAGTATGTGTCCGCACTTCTGATGGCCGCCGCCTGCGGCGACAAGCCTGTCGATATCATCCTCAAAGGTGAGGATATCGGCGCGAAGGGCTATATCGATCTCACCACATCGGCCATGGAAGCCTTCGGTGCAAAGGTGGAGCGGGTGAGCAACGCCATCTGGCGCGTGCATCCGACCGGCTACACGGCGACCGATTTCCACATCGAGCCGGATGCCTCCGCCGCCACCTATCTCTGGGGCGCTGAACTTCTGACCGGCGGCGCCATCGATATCGGCACGCCGGCCGATAAGTTCACCCAGCCGGATGCCAAGGCCCATGAGGTCATGGCGCAGTTTCCCCACCTGCCCGCTGAAATCGACGGTTCGCAGATGCAGGATGCCATTCCCACCATTGCGGTTCTCGCCGCCTTTAACGAAACGCCGGTGCGTTTCGTCGGCATCGCCAATCTGCGCGTCAAGGAGTGCGACCGAATCCGCGCCGTCTCACTCGGCCTCAACGAAATCCGCGATGGTCTGGCGCATGAGGAAGGCGACGACTTGATTGTGCATTCCGATCCCTCGCTTGCGGGCCAGACGGTCAAGGCCTCCATCGACACTTTCGCCGACCACCGCATCGCCATGAGCTTTGCGCTGGCCGCACTGAAGATCGGCGGCATTGCCATCCAGAATCCGGCCTGCGTGGGCAAGACCTATCCCGGTTACTGGAAGGCGCTCGCCTCGCTGGGCGTCGACTATACCGAAAAGGAAAGCGCTGCCGAGCCGCAGCACTGAGCCATTGAGGAGGGATCGCTCGTGAAGACCATCGCCGCAAGATTTCTCGCGCTGTTCGTCTTCCTGGGCGCGGCCTTCCCGGCTTTCGCGGAAGAGTTCATCCGTTCGTATCATTCCGTCATCGAGGTTGCGCGAGACGGAAAGCTGACGGTGACGGAGACCATCACCGCCCGCGCCGAAGGCCAGAACATCAAGCGCGGCATTTTCCGCGATTTTCCGCTTTATGCGCTGGATGCGAATAACCGCCGAACCAAGGTGGATTTCAGCGTCGTTTCGGTGGAGCGCGATGGTGCGCCGGAAAACTGGCGCACAGAAAATATCGACGGAGGTATACGTATCTATACCGGCAGCGCCGACCGTTTTCTGCCGACCGGCGAACATATCTTCCAGATCACCTACACCACCGCCCGGCAGATCCGTTATTTCAGCGATTATGACGAGCTGACCTGGAATGTTACCGGCAATGGCTGGCAATTCCCCATGGGCGAGATTTCCGCTACCATCACGTTGCCTGATGGTGTCAAGGCGACGGATACCGCCGTCTTCACCGGTCCGCTTGGCGCAAAAGGCAAGGACGCCCGCATCCTCAGTGAGGGCAACGAGGTTTTCTTCGCCTCCACTCGCCCCTTTTCGGTGGGCGAGGGCATGACGGTTGCGGTGAAACTGCCCAAGGGGGCTATCACGGCTCCTGACACCACGCAGGAGGCGGGGTGGTGGCTGCGGGATAATCTCGCCATCCTCCTTTCGGGCGGCGGTCTCTTCGTCGTGCTCCTCTATTATCTGCGAGCCTGGTTCGCCGTGGGCCGCGATCCGGCAAAAGGCGTCGTCGTGCCGCGCTGGGACGCGCCGGATGGACTTTCCCCGGCGCTGGTCAATTACGTCGATAACCGCGGTTTTTCCGGCGCAGGCTGGACGGCGCTTTCCGCTTCGGCACTTGATCTGGCCGTAAAAGGTTATGTGGTTCTGGAGGACCTGAAGAACGCCATCGTCATCCGTCGCACGCAAAAGGCGACGGCGGACAACCTGCCGACGGGACAGAAGACGCTGCTTTCCTCCATCGGTGGGCCGGGGGAGACACTAACCATCGACAAGGCCCATGGGGCGGAGGTCGAGAAGGTCGGCAAACAGTTTCGCGCAGCGATAGAGAAAGAACATCGCGGCAAGTATTACCGCAGCAATGCCGGCTACACCGTCTTCGGTATCTTCCTCAGCCTCGCCCTCATCGTTGCGACGCTGGTCTTCGGCGATCTGGATGAGAGCGCCATCGCCGCTGTGCTGGTCTTTGGCTTTTTTGCTTTCTTTTTCAGCATCCTTTCGATTGGCATCGGCCGGCAGTTTTCGCGCGGCGCGCCGCTGCGCAAGCGGATCGGTGGCATCGTCATGCTCGCCTTTGCCGGTTTCGTGGCCTTTTCGGCCATTGGCGGCATCACCACGCAAATCCTGCTTGACGTTACACATGACACCAAGTCACTGGCGCTCGCTGCTATCGGCGGAATCGTGCTCACCAATGCGCTGTTCCTGTTTCTGATGGGCGCACCGACGCCGCTCGGTCGCAAGCTGATGGATGGCATCGAAGGCCTGCGGACCTATCTGACGCTGGCCGAAAAGGACCGGATGAACATGGCGGGCGCGCCGGCCATGTCGCCACAACATTTCGAAACGCTGCTGCCCTATGCCGTGGCGCTTGGCGTCGAAAAGCCCTGGAGCCGTACGTTCGA